>Ga0209670_100004_pt1 | contig 220237 bp, 203 predicted proteins | sample PerSpoBPS_BMetaG_FD_184741 | JGI IMG/M metagenome (GOLD analysis project Ga0209670, IMG submission 184741) | Thermal spring microbial communities from Yellowstone National Park, Wyoming, USA - Perpetual Spouter B (PS_B) MetaG (SPAdes) (version 3) | ecosystem: Environmental > Aquatic > Thermal...
CTGCAAGTTTTCTTATTTCTTGGGCAACCACTGCAAATCCTTTTCCTGCGTCCCCAGCTCTTGCAGCTTCTATTGCTGCATTCAAAGCTAAAAGATTTGTTTGGTCTGATATATCTTCTATCTGCTCTAAAACAGATTGAACAAAGCTTAAAGATTTGCTCAACTCTAAAATTGAGTTTGCCATACCTTCTATTACTTGTATCTGTGAAAGAATTTTCTGGATTTTCTTGCTAATTTCCAAATTGTGCAATTCCGCTTTCTCTGATATTCCTTGAATAGATTCTCTGATTTCACTTATTCTTTTTGAAACTTCTTGTAGTGTTTGGGAAAACTCACTTACGCTGTTTGAAATATTAGCGTATGAAGATAACTGCCGATTTACATTCCTTCTTAAAATCAAAATAGATTCTTCAAGCAAAAGTCTGACTACTTTGTATGCAAAAGCAAAACTTGAAGTTTCTTTGAGCTGTTTTAGAAGACCCAATGCTTTGCTTTTTAGCTCATATAAGTCTAACTTGTCTTTTTTCTTCCTGTTCAGAATACCGAACATAATTTATGTCCCTCCTTCTTTCTTTTCCATTATAATTCTCCTTTTTTCTTAAACTCATATTACATCCCGTAGATTTCGTCTATTAAATCTACTCCGCATCTTAGATTTTCAAGCCAGCTCAAAAACTCTTCTGCTACTTTCCCTCTCATAATTGCACCATGTTGGGGAGCTATTATATCAACTTTTAACCTTCTCACCATAGAAACCCACTTTTTCGTTGCTACCTGAGATTTCATATATCTCTTGTGAAAACCCTCCATATACCTTATGTGAGACCTGAAATCCTTTACTTCAAAGTAAAAATTATCATCTGGCATAACGGAAGCTCCTATATCTCCTGAAAACAGAATTTTACTTTGTGGATCGTAAACAGAAAAATTACCAGCAGAGTGTAAAAAGTGAGCGGGAATAAGTTCAAGATACCCCGTTGGAATGTTTATCCTCGTGCCTCTATCTTCTACTGGAACTATTCTACGTAAGTCTTCTACATCAATTCCGAAATGAGGAGCAAACCTCAACCATAATCTTGAAATATAAGCTTTTGCATTTTTATATGTAGATAAGGCGAGCCCAATTCCTGATATGACATCTGGGTCTTGATGTGAATAAATTATAACTTCTACTTTTTCTGGCGATATGTAAGATGCAACGATGGAGTTGACATGTGGAAAATTTATAATTCCGCCGGGGTCAAGTAATATTCCTTTATCTCTGCTTATGATGAGATATTGATTTGTTTGAACTTCTCCCCCTTTCTTATACGACCAACCGAGCCATATAAATTTGTGAGTTCCATCATCATAAAGAGCTTTCCCAAATTCCATTTCATCAGGTGTTAAATCTTTCAGCATAATTCTTTATGTAATTCTAAAAAAAAAAAAAAAAAAAAAAAAAAAGAAAGTATTTACAACAAAAATCTTTTAGTAATTAGATTGAAGTGGGAATATATTTTGTTTGAAAGATTTTTTATTTAGAATTTTGTTTTAGAATTTCATTTTTAAAAGTATAGTGATAATTCCCCCGATGGTAGTTGCCCATAGTGTTATATATACTCCCAAAATCCAATAAAGATTTCTTCTTTGTTCTTTTTTCAGATCAATTATTTCGTTTTCTACCTTCTCTACTCTTTTTTCCAGTCCCTGAATTTCTTCTCTTACAAATTGTTCCAATCTTTGAATATCTTCTTTTGTGGATTTTTCTATTCTTTGAAGTTCCCCTTTTACGAATTCTTCCAATCTCTGAATATCCTCTTTTGTAGATTTTTCTACCATCTTTATAATTTCTTCCAACCTCATGATATCTTCTTTTGTAGATTGTTCCAACCTCATAATATCCTCCTTTGTGGATTTTTCCACCATCTTTATAATTTCTTCCAACCTCATAATATCCTCCTTTGTAGCGACTTCTTTCTTTTTGAGTTCTATATACTCAATAAGAAGCTTTGCCTCCTGCTCCCCTATCTTCCCTTTTAGAACTTCATAAACCTCTATCTGCAAAACTTCCCTCATAAATGTAAAGTTAAAAACTCTAAAATACAAATTCAAAACTTAAAAATTTTTGTGCATTTGTGATAGATTTTTTGAATTAAAGATTTTACAAATTTCCAAATTTTGCGAAAAAGAGAAACTCAAAAGTAAAGAAAATAAGAAATAAAAAAATGAAATAAATAAAAAGAGGGAGGATATAAAAAATGAGAAAAGAGAAAAAGTTGAAGGGAAAAGGTAAAGAGAAGAAAAAAATGGTTCAAAAAGCAAAGCAGAAGGAAAAAGAAAAAAAGAAATTACAAAAAGTAAGAGTGCAAAAGGCAAAAAAAGTTGAGTTAATTACTGCTTCTGCCGGGAGCTATCCGAGAATCGGAGACACGGAAGAACTTCAAAAATTAAGAAGAGCATGGGCAAAAAGAGAAACTGGAGAAATTTCAGAAGAGGAATTCAGAAATGTTCAGAAAGAATTTATTGAGCTTGCGATAAGAGAGCAGGAAAAAGCTGGTCTTGATATCGTAACAGATGGGCTCATAACTTGGTATGATCAGATTTCTCACTTTGCAAAAAATATACAGGGAGTAAAAATAAATGGACTTTTGAGGTTCTTTGATACAAATACATATTTTAGACAACCTGTAATAGATGAAAACACCCCGGAAGATCCGGAAATTTCTCCTGTGGTTTTGGAAGATTTCAAATTTGCCAAAACCTTAACGAAAAAGATAGTAAAACCTGTTCTTACTGGACCAATAACGCTTGCAAAGCTCACAAAAGGAGATTTTTCAAAAGCTCTGAATATTTATACAAAGTTAATTGAAAACGAGGTAAAAATTTTATCCGATGAAGGAGCTCAGTTTATACAAATAGATGAACCAGCTCTTGAAGGAAAAGATGTAGATAATGCTCTACCCTACCTTGAAAGAATATACCAAGCGAAAAAACCAGAAACAAAAATAATCTACTTTTTCTATTTCAGAGATTTTTCAAAGGATATCAAAAAATTCTGGAATATACCAGCAGATATTTTGGGTTTTGATATGACATACTCAAAATTAGAAGATGAGCTTTCAAAATCTCAAATAAAAAAACCTCTTATGCTCGGAGTAGTTGATGGAAGAAACACGTATATAGAGAAAACAAAAGATGTTGTTCCAAGAATAAAAAAAGTTTTGAAAAATTACCCATTTGATTTTATTATGATAAGTCCATCTTGCGGGCTTGAATATTTGCCAAGAAAATTCGCTTTTTTAAAACTCAAAAACATGGTTAAAATGGTAAGGAACTTGCGGTAAGAGAACCTATAAATATCAAATATCAAAGCTTATTACTCAGCTACGCTTTTCTGAAAGCGTATATTCCGAGGACTTTGAAAAAAGTTATGTTTTTTGAAATTTTCTCAAAAGCAGATTGAACTTTCTTTTCGTCTCCTTTTTTTCTTTCTATTTCAACGAAGAAATTATATCTTTTTGTGATTTTGTCAGGGCGAGAATGAATTTTCTTCATGTTTATTTTATTTTTTGCAAGAGGTTCAAGGACTCTGAAAAGAGCTCCTGGTTCATCTTTTATAGAAAAACAAAATGCTTCTCTTATATCACTGCTCCATAATACCCTACTCTTTTTATTTTCCTCTTCTCTTTCTTTTTTCTTGCTTATAACTATGAATTCTGTTCTTTCTTCATAGCTATCTTGGATGTTTGAAAATAGAACCTTTAAGTTATATTTTTGAGCTAATCTTTCTGGTGCTATTGCTGCGCTTTCTGGATCTTCGCTGGCAAGTCTTGCTCCTTCTGATGTTGAATTAGTAAAAATCAATTCTGCACCTTTGAGATTATCTCTTATCCATCTTGAACACTGAGCTATCGCCTTCTGGTGAGAATAAATCTTTTTTATCTTACCTAAATCATCTACTCTTGAAAGAAGAGAAAAGGAAACAGGTATTGAAATCTCATAAACTATCTTTACATTTTTCTCAATGAGCAGATCTAATGTTTCTCCTACAATACCATCTCTTGAATTTTCCAGAGGGACAACTCCATAGTTGCAGATTTCCTTTTCAGTTGCCTCAAAGATATCCTCTATGTTTGAAAGCGGTAATAAAATTGCAGATGATCCGAAAACTTTCAAGGTTGCCTCCCATGAAAAACTTCCTTCAGGTCCTAAAAACCCAACTTTTATATCTTCGTAAAGTTTTCTTGTTCCGGAAAATATCTCAACAAAGATATCTTTTGCGGAACTTTTTGGAAAAATTTTTATTTTTTCTTCTACAAACTTTATTTTTTCATCTTCTCTGAAAGGGTCAAAAGATGCAAGATTTGTGCGCTTTTTTATCTCGTATATTTTTTTTGCAATTTTAGCTCTCAAATCAAGCAAATAGATAATTTTTGAATCTATCTTATCAATTTCCTGCCTCAATTTTTTAATTTGTTCATCCATTATTTATTTTATTTTTTATCATCTAAAACATCAAGCTCAACTTTTGGTATTACTATTCCGGGCTGATACATATATTTTCCTTTCCTATCTTTATATGATATTTCACACTCCTCATTTCCTTTTATAAAAATAACTTGTGCAATTCCCTCCCAAGCGTATATTTTTGCGGGTAATGGAGTTGTATTAGAAATTTCAACTGTAAGAAAACCTTCCCATCCCGGCTCAAGGGGAGTGACATTTACTATTATTCCACATCTTGCATAAGTTGATTTTCCAAGACATATACCTATGACATCTCTTGGGATTCTAAAATACTCAACAGACCTTCCGAGAACAAATGAGTTTGGCGGAATTATACAGTAGTCACCTTTTACGCTCACAAAAGACCTCTCATCAAAGTTCTTTGGGTCAACAATAGTTGAAGCAACATTAGTGAAAATTTTGAACTCATCTGCTATTCTGAAATCATAACCATAAGAAGAAAGTCCATAAGATATTACACCTTTTCTTACAAGAGTCTCTTCAAAAGGTTCTATCATGCCATACTCTTTTGCCATTTTCTTTATCCATTTATCTGACATTACCATATATCAAACCTCCACAGCTGAATTAGACCCTGCTACTGAATTAAAAATATCCTTTATTTTTATGCTGTTTTTTATTTTTCCAAAAATCTTTATAATGCAATTTTCAGAGCTTTCACTATAAAATCAACTTGCTTTTTTGTAATTGAGGTATGTATGGGTAAAGAAATTCCATAATCATAAGCGAATTCTGTGTTTTTCAAATCAGAGTTTGCAAAACTCTTGTAAAAGTAATGAAGAGGCTTCCATATTGGTTTTTCTGCCATCACTCCTTTTTTTCTTAAAAAATCAATAATTTTTTCTGATTTCATTTTCCCATCAGTAAGCACAACAAATCTGAAAAATATGTTATTTTCTTTTCGTGGGAGTTTTAAATTCAACTCAGAAAGTTTTTTTATGTAGTAGAATCCCAAATTTTTTCTTTTTTTTAAAATTTGAGGAAGTTTTTTGAGTTGAGCTAAACCAATTGCGGCTTGGACATCTGACATTTTGAAGTTGAACCGAAACTGATCGGGTTCATAATCTTTTTTGTCATAATCTATGAAATCTTTTATTTTTTCCACAAGGTTTCTTTCATCAGAAAAAACAGCTCCACCCTCAGCAGTTGTTATAACTTTTGTGGCATAAAAAGAGGAGAATGAAGCTAAACCGTATGAACCTACAAATTTTCCGTTCACTTTGCCTCCAAAAGATTGAGCTATACCTTCTATTAAAGGTATTCCAAGTTTAGAAAATTCCTTCAAATCTTCACATATACCGAAAGAATGAATATATACTACTGCTAATGTGTTTGGTGTTATTTTCTTTTTTACATCGGCAAAATCCAGAGAAAAAGTATCAAGATTTATATCACAAAGTACTGGTTCATATCCCGCAAATAAAACTGCATTTGAAATTGCTGGACATGCAAAGGATGGTATAATAACCTTCTTTTTTCCTTTCAGAGAAGGAAAAACTTTTGGTAAAAATTTCAAAATCAAAAATAGTGAAGCAGAACCAGAACTTACAGCAACAGAAAACTTTGTTCCAACAAAATCCAAAATTTTATTTTCAAACTTTTCAACAATACTGCCATTCGATAATATTCCCTCTTTTATAATTTTCTCAATTGCCTTTATCTCATCTTTGCCTACAAATGGAGATGAATGTTTTATCATAAATTTATAAAGCTGAAAATTGAAGAAAAGTTTTGATTAATCTAATCTTTCTCGCCAAGAATTGATTTTGCTAATTTTCTCTTTTCTTCTGGGCTTTCAGCTAAAATCAGGAGAGCAATTAGCCTAAAACCTTGGTCCATCTTCTCTCCTATTGTTCTGAACCCTTCATCCATTTTTTGCGCCATCATTTTGAACCCTTCATCCATTCTTTTTTCTAATCCTTCAATTCGCATCAGTATTTCTTGCGTTTGCTTTAATATTTCTTGTGTCTGCTTTAATATTTCCTGTGTCTGCTTTAATATTTCTTGATTTTGTTTTAGTATTTCTTCATTTTGTCTTAGTATTTCTTCATTTTGTCTTAGTAGTTCTTCGGTTCGCCTCAATATCTTTCCATTTTGGGCAAGAAACCTCGTAAGGAGAACAGAAAGGACAACTCCCAAAATCAAAAAAATTACCTGAAAAATTAAATTCATAATATCCACCTTTCGTAAACCTCCTTTTTGGTCTTCTAAAAATATAATTTTATTTTTTTATGAAAAATTTTTTCCCTTTCCCTTTATTTTTATGCTGGAAATAAGATTTTAGCTTATAAATATGAAGATACATCCAACAGCGAAAATAGGTAAAAACGTATTTATTTCTGAAACAGCGTTTATAGGAGAAAATGTTGAGATTGGAGATGAAACATATATAGGCGAGGGGGTTATTATAGAGAAAAACACAAAAATAGGTAAGAAAAATAAAATTTACCACTACGCAGTTATAGGAACACCACCTCAACACCTTCAATATAAAGATGAGGAAACTTTTGTTGAGATTGGAGATGAGAATATAATCCGAGAATTTGCAACAATTCACAGAGGAACAAAAGAAGGCGGAGGCATAACAAAGATTGGTTCAAAAAATTTTATCATGGCTTATGCTCATATTGCACATGATTGCAAAGTCGGATCTGAATGCGTTATAACAAGCTTTGCAGCACTTGCAGGACATACCGAAGTAGGAGATAAAGTGGTTTTCGGAGGATATTCAGGCTCACACCAATTTGTAAGAGTTGGAAAACTCGTAATGGTTGGAGCTGCTTCATTTTTAAATCAAGATGTTCCTCCGTTTGTTTTGGTCGTCGGAGTTGATCCGCGGATAGCTGGGTTAAATCTTGTTGGATTAAAAAGAGCGGGAGCTTCATCAGACGAGATAGAAAAACTCAAAAAAGCTTTGAAAATCTACCTTGATGTATCTTTGAAAATAGATGAAGTTGTAAAAGAAATAATGAAAATAGATAACAACTCCCCTTTTCTTCTGGACTTCTGTAATTTCCTTTCTTCTCCAACAAAAAAAGGTTTTCTGAGAAAATATGAAAAAACGGAATTTTCAATAAGGTAAGAGAAAAATCATTTACGTAATTATATTTATGATTTTGTCTTTGATGAAAATCACTTTCTTTATCTGTTTTCCGTCAAGATATTTTGAGATTTTCTGATTTTGCAGAGCTAATTTCAAAACCTCTTCCTGCTCTGCTCCTCTTTTTACCACAACTTCTCCTCTTAGCTTCCCATTTACCTGAACAGGAATAGAAATAAACTCTTCAATCGTAAATTTTTCAAGACCATCTATATATACCCAGCTTTCTTCAAGAATTGATTTTTCATATTCTTTTCCTTCAAATTCTTTCTTCAAGATATGGAAGAGCTCTTCCGATATGTGTGGAGTAAAGATTGAAAGCACCTTTAGAAATCCTACCATCATTCCCAAAATGCAGAGTATATCTTCTCTTTTGTTTAAATTAGGTTTTGATTTCAAAAAATCTTCAAACGAATTTATAAACTCCATAAGGCGAGCAATAGCAGTGTTGAACGCCAACTCTTTTATGTCTTCATCAGCGGACAAGATAGATTTGGCATATGATTTTCTCAAAGAAATTATTGGTTCATTTTGAGTTTCAACTAAGACATTTTTGTCGTCTAAAACTAAATTGTAACCAAGTTCATTTTTTCCCTCTATCTCTTTTTTTATAAAATCTTTTGTTTTCATAAAAGAGTTCCAAACTCTGTTGAGAAATCTGAAAATTCCATTTACACCGTGCCATGACCATTCAAGATCTTTTTCGGGAGGTGCAGCAAAAAGAATAAATCCTCTGGCTGTATCTGCTCCAAAATCTCGTACAACATCATCTGGATCAACAACATTTCCTTTTGACTTTGACATCTTTGCACCATCTTTTATAACCATACCCTGAGTTACAAGTTTTGAGAATGGTTCAGAAATATCTATATAACCAAGATCACGAAGAACCTTTGTGAAAAACCTTGCATAAAGAAGGTGCAAAACCGCATGCTCTATACCTCCAATATACATATCAACTGGCATATATCTTTTTACAAGTTCTGGATTAAAAGGTCCGGAAGAAAAATCAACCTTTTCTATATCTCCTGAAAGATATCCAAGAAAATACCATGATGATTCAACGAAGGTATCCATAGTGTCTTTTTCTCTTTTTGCGTCAGATCCACAGTATGGACACTTTATTTTGCTCCACTCTTCCATATCTTCCATGCGAGGAGGTAAAACAATGGGTAGATTTTCCTCTTTTTCTGGGACCATCCCACATTTTTCACAGTAAATAATTGGTATGGGAGCTCCCCAATATCTTTGGCGAGATATTCCCCAATCTCTCAATTTGTAGCTTACTGCAAAATCTCCGAAACCTTTCTTTTTTGCAAATTCTGTTATTTTTCTTTTAGCCTCCTCTGAATCAAGCCCAGAAAACTCTCCCGAATTTATAAGTTTCCCTCTTTCTGTATAAGCTCCTTTTTCAAAATCGTGTTTCCCTTCATACGGAACTATCACCGGTTTTATTTTCAAGCCAAATTTTTTGGCAAATTCAAAATCTCGCTCGTCATGAGCCGGAACTGCCATTATAGCCCCTGTTCCATAATCTGGCAAGACATAATTTGATACCCATATGGGAACTTTCTCTCCTGTAAAAGGATTTATAGCATATCTTCCAGTGAATACACCAAGAAGTTTTGTTCCCCTTTCTTCTCTGCTCATTCTGAAAACCTCATCGCAGAAAGCTTGAACCTCTTTTTTTCTGTCATCAGTAGTTATTTCAAACACAAGATCATGCTCTGGTGCAAGAACCATAAATGTAACTCCAAAAACTGTATCAGGTCTCGTTGTAAATATTTCTATTTTTTGTTCCATCCCATCTATTGGAAAAAGAATTTTTGCCCCTTCCGATCTACCTATCCAATCTCTTTGCATTTTTTTTACCCTTTCTGGCCAATCGAGTTTATCAAGTTCTGCAAGGAGTTCATCTGCATATTGGGTTATTTTCAGGTACCATCCCCACATTCTTTTTTTTATAATTGGAGTATCACATCTCCAACACTTACCAGATATCACTTGCTCGTTAGCAAGAACGGTATCACATTTTGGGCAGAAATTTACAAACCCCAGTTTCCTATAGGCTAACCCTTTTTTGAACATTTCAATAAAGAACTTCTGTTCCCATTTGTAATACACAGGAGATGATGTATCAATTTCTCTATCCCAATCATAAGAAATCCCGAGGCGTTTAAGTTGTTTTTTCATGTAAGATATGTTGTCTTGTGTCCATTTTGCAGGGTGAATTCCGTGCTCTATTGCTGCATTTTCAGCCGGAAGTCCAAATGCATCCCAGCCTATTGGGTGAAGAACATCATATCCTTTCATCCTGTAATATCTTGCAACAGCATCTCCTATTGAGTAGTTTCTCACATGCCCCATATGAATTCTGCCAGAGGGGTAAGGGAACATAACGAGGATATATTTTTTTTCTCCTTTGCCCTTGAGTTTGAAAACTCGCCTTTCCTCCCATATTTTTTGCCACTTCTCCTCTATTTCAGACGGATTATAAGAATAAGAAAAAACAGAAGTATCAGAAGTTTTTGCTGTTTCCATAATTATGATTAATAATAATGAAAAATTCGCAAGTTGGAGATAATTTTGAATTTTTTGTATATATTAGCTATATGAGATTGGATACGTTGATTATATATGAGAAATAAGATAACAAAAAAGATAGGAATTGTATCCCCCTATTTTTTCCCTCATGTTGGCGGAGTTACAAATCATGTTTGGAACAAGTATATTTGGTTAAAAAATCTTGGATTTGAAGTGAAAGTTATAACTCCGGATTTTGGAAAAAGCGAATTTGATAATGAAGATATAATAAAAGTTGGGAAGCCAATCCCAATAATATATAACGGTTCAATTACTTTTATTTCACTTTCTTTCAAAGTAAAGGATATTCTCGAAAGAGAGAAATTTGACATCATTCATGCCCACGAACCCTATACTCCATTTTCCTTTCTTTTTATAAGAAACTCGGAGAAAAGTGTTTGTACATTTCATGCTTTCAGAGAAGAACCAGAGAAAATCCTCGTAAAAATGGGAGAACCTTTAATAAAAACGCTCAGAAAAAAAATTTCAAAAGTTATAACTGTTTCTAAATCGGCTCAGAAAATTGTAAAGGAAACTTTTAGAATAGATGAAGAAAAAACAGTAGTTATACCAAACGGAATAAATTATGACTTTTTTGCAAAAGCAGAACCTATAAAATCTTTGCAAGACGGAAAATTTAACATCCTTTTTGTGGGGAGACTGGAACCGAGAAAGGGAGTAAAGCATCTCATAAGAGCTTACAGAATATTCAAAAAAATAGTTCCTGAATCTCGCCTCATAATAGTTGGAGAAGGAATGAAAACATATTATCTTTCATTTGTGACAGAAGACATAGAAAAGAATGTGTGGTTTGTTGGTTCTGTTCCGTCAAATACACTAGCTCAACTTTATAAATCAGCAGATATTTGTGTTTTTCCGTCAACGAGAGGAGAAAGTTTTGGAATAGTATTAATAGAGGCTATGGCTGCTGGAAAACCTGTTATAGCAGGAAATTGTGAAGGATATAAAGAAACACTTGAAAACGGTAAATACGGAATAATTGTTGATCCAAAAGATGAGGATTCTTTAGCAAGAGCTATGGTAGAACTATACTACAAAGAAGATTTGAGAAAAGAACTTTCTTTACGAGGTCAAGAGTATGCAAAAAAGTTTGATTGGTCAAACATAATTCAAAAAATAGTGAAAGTGTACAATGAGCTTTTTTGATGTTAAATGACGAAATAGAAAAAATAGAGAAAATAAAATACTTAGAGGAAAGGGAAGAAAGGTTAGATAAATTATTATCTGAGAAACTTAATATATCAAGAAGCTTCATTCAGAAAATTATTGAGCAAGGATTTGTAAGTATTAACAACAAAGTTGCAACTAAAAAATCAGAAAAAATAAAGAAAGGAGATATTATAGAAATAAAAATTCCAAGAGAAAAGAAAATCAAAATAGAAAAGAGTGATTTTCCTATTGAGATATTGTACGAAGACGAAGATTACCTTGTTTTGAATAAACCAGCAGGTATAGTTGTTCATCCATCAGGTGAGTATAAAAAGGACACGATAGTAAATATAATATTAGATAAAATAGAATTTGAGGTAGAAGATGAGGTATCAGAAATTTCTCTGAAAAGAGGTCAAATAAGACCCGGTATAGTTCATAGATTAGACCGTGAAGTTTCAGGGGTTCTTATTGTAGCTAAAAACCAAAAATCAGCTTCAAAAGCCTCAGAAGCATTCAAAGAAAGAAAAGTAAAAAAAGTATATTTAGCGTTGTGCTTTGGGAAAACTGAAAAAAAAGAATGGATAATAAAAAAACCAATAGGAAGAAGTAGAGGAGAAAAAATAATGCGAATAAGCGAAAAAGGAAAATCAGCAGAAACAATAGTAAGAAAAATAATTTCTGATGACCAAAGAAACCTAACATTATTTGAGGTAGAACCGATAACAGGAAGGACACATCAGATAAGAGTTCATCTTTCGTCAGAAGGTTTCCCAATAGTCAAAGATGAAATGTACGGTGGAGGAGGTCAAAAATTAGAAAAACTCAAAAAACAAATTGGAGAAAAATTTTTTGAACATGAAGGCATATTTTTACACGCACTATCAATAGAAATATTTGGCAAAAAATTTGTAGCTCCACTACCTTGGTACTTTGAAGGAATTATAAAATCTCTTTGGGGAGAGCTTCCTCCCACAATTTCCGAAGTTCTGAAATCTTAAAAGAAAAGAATCCCTCAACCTCAAATATATCATTTTCCACAGCTTCTCCCACAACCTGATACGGAATTCTGTTTTTATTGCATAACGATACAAACTCCTCAAATTTTTTCTTTGGAACTCCAACTACATAAAGAGGATAACATTCCGAAAAGAAATACAACTCCCATTTTGACTCATCTTTTACAAAAACTTTTTTTAGCTTAACTCCGACTTCTGACATTCTCGGAGAGAAAATTCCAAAAACAGCAGATTCAAAAATACTTGGTAATATTCCTCCATCAGAAACATCGTGCGCCGAACTAACTATACCTTGTGAGACAACATTTCTTATAAATTCGCCTAATCTTTTTTCAAGTGAAAAATCTGGCTCCTTCAAAATTCCACCTACCTTTTCAAAATTAACATACATAAAAAGACTACCAGCAAGTTGAGGATATACTTCTCCAACCAAAACTATAAAATCTCCTGGATCAAAATAATTTTTTGGCGAAAAATTAAAAGGATAGATTTCACCTATTGTTCCTATAACTGGTGTTGGTGGAATTGAAACTCCTTCAAACTCATTATAGAAACTGACATTACCTGAAACGACAGGAATTCCAAGTTCATTTAGAGCCTTTGCCATACCCTCAACAGAATTTACAAACTCCCACATAACCTCCTCATTTTCAGGATTACCGAAGTTGAGATTATTTGTTATTGCAACAGGTTCAGCTCCGACACAAGATATGTTCCTAAAACCTTCAAGTACACACAAAATCGTTCCTATATATGGGTCAATAAAAGTGTAGAGAGGGTTCGCATCCAAAGAAATCGCAATTGCAATATCGTCGTCTGATGCTTTCTCGTATTCGTTAAAACTTCTGAATTTGCTTATTCTGACTATACCTGCATCTGCACCAGCAAAGGAGCAAGTTTGCCCTAAAACTGTTGAATCGTATTGTTCAAAAACAAATCTCTTTGAAGCGAAGAGAGGATGGGTTAAAATCTTCAAAAAAGTTTCTGCTGGATCTTTTGGAGTTGGAAACTTTTCAACTGCGACCTGCCTTAAAGAATCTATCCATATAGGTCTTTTTTGCGGTCTATCATATACAGGAGATTTTTTGATGAGAGCATCAATAGGAATAGAGATGACTTTCTTTCCATTTTCAAAAACATCATAGTTTTTTGTATCTTGCAGCTCACCTACTATTTCACATTCAAGCCCCCATTTTTGAGCAATAGCTTTTATTTTGTCAAAGTATTCTTTTTCTGCAACCAAAAGCATCCTCTCCTGTGATTCAGAAAGCAGAACTTCTATTGGTAATAGTGGCTGTCTTTTTGGCACTGCCGAGACATCAACTTTTACTCCAAAATCTCCTTTTGCTGCGACCTCTGATGTTGAATTCAAAAAGCCTGCTGCTCCCATATCTTGCATAGCTATTATTTCTATGCCAGATGAGAGTATTTCTAAAACTGCCTCTATAAGACATTTTTCTGTGAAAGGGTCTCCTATTTGCACAGCAGATCTTTTCTGAACTATGTTTCTGTCAAAGGCAGAAGAAGCCATAGAAGCTCCTCCTATTCCGTCCGCTCCTGTCTTTCCTCCAAGGTAAATTAGGACTCCTTTTTTTGAGGGCTTACTTGAAACAGGTTCAATGCCATCAGGTATTACTCCGACACACATGACATTGACAAGGATGTTATGATCAAAATAGTTATAAAACAGAGTTTGCCCTCTGACTATTGGTATTCCAACGGAGTTTCCATAATCTGAAATTCCTTCAATGACTCTTTCGCATAAGTACTTCATTTTTCTTTCTTTTATGTTTCCGAAGCATAGAAAATCTGCAAGAGCAATTGGACGAGCTCCAACACATAAAACATCTCTTATTATTCCTCCAACTCCCGTAGCAGCGCCAGAATAAGGCTCAATATAAGATGGGTGATTATGAGATTCAATCTTGAAAGCTATACGCGTTCCGTTTTTTAACTTAACTATTCCTGAATTTTCTCCGGGACCTGCTATTACTCTTGGAGAAGAAGTTGGGAGTTTTCTGAGATGAATTTTTGAGGATTTGTAAGATGCATGTTCACTCCAAAGTGCATCAAAGATTAAAAGCTCTTCATGTGTCGGTTCCCTTCCAAGAAGTTTTTTTATTGTTTCTATCTCACTTGAAGTAAGCATATATTTTATTAGATTAAGTTTTATTTTATCAATTCTGCCATTTTGCTTTCAACGATCTCCATAAGTTTCTCTCTGGCTTTTTTAAGCAAGAAAGAATCTTCAAGTTCCTCTTTTTTTGACTCAAATAACCTATTTACTTCCTCTTCAGTAAGCCTATATTGAGTGGATATTTCTTTGAGGTTTTGACGAATCTCCTCTTCTGAGAGTTTGAGTTGCATATCTTCTATAAGATTATAAAGTACAATATCTTCCAATGCAAGGGTAGTTGCCGAGGTAGCTAATTTTTCCTTATCAATATTAGGATTATCGTCTAAAATTTGCCTTGCTTTCTGTTGAAATAAAGATTGTGGGATAGGAAGATTATTTTTTTGTGATATGTTGAAAATTAAAGTAAAGTAAAGGATATTTTTAAGTTCAGCTTTCTTTCTTTCTTCTATCCTTTTTTTTATCTCTTCATAAAATTCTTCTTTACTTTTATAGCCAAGAGTTTTTACAAGATCATCTTCTGATGGTATAACTTTCTTTTTTATAGATTTGAGAGTGATTCTAAATTTTTTGTCTCCACGGTCCACATACGCTATTCCTTCTCTCGTTTCTCCTACCTTCATACCCACAACGAGTTTTTTGAACCATTCATAAGCTGATGTAAGATCAACAAAAACATCCTTTTGATTTATGTAAGTTCTTGCTGTTGCTATATCTTTTGCAAATATGTCAAAAACTCCGGAACTATTTTCAGTCAGTTCCGATTGCTCTGGATCATCAACAATTGTTGTATATCTTTTTTTAAGGATTTCTATTTCTTCTTTTATGTCTTCATCAGAAACTTTTGCGTCAAAATTATCTGGCTTTTTTAGATCAACATCAAGAGAAATCTTTTTTCTTGGAAGAACCTCACAAGATAGAGAAAACTCAATATTGTCTCCTTTTTGCGACCAGACCAAAGATTCTATCTTATATATTTTGATCCAGTGATTTTTCTTTTTTGTTTCTTCCTCCAATGCTTCCCATATTTTCTCTCTTATTGAATTAGCTTTTATTTCTTCGCCATATCTTTTTTCTACTATATCAAGGGGGACTTTCCCTGGTCTGAACCCTTCTATTTTTACAGTTTTTGCGTATCTTTCAAGTTCCTTTGCATATATATCTTTAAGTTCATCCCATGATATAGTTCCAGAAACAGAAAACCATGCACCTATATTCTTATCATCCTCTTTCCTTTGAATATTTATTACCATTTTATTATTTTCTCCTTTCTTTTACTAAATTTAGCATTTCAATTTAATTTGGCTAATTTTATATTAGCTGAACTTTTCTTTTGCGAAATCTTTATATCTTTTTCTGAATTTTTCTATCATACCAAATTTATCTACGAGTTTTTCTTCTTCTGTTCCTTTGTAGAAAGGATGGCAGCGAGAGCATATTTCAATTTGATAATCTTCTCCCCTTGTAGATCTTACCTCAAATGAGTTCCCGCACGCACAGGTAACTCTTACAACTTTATATTCAGGATGTATTCCCTTCTTCATAATGAGTTAAAAATAAGATAACGAAAGTTAGAATGGGAAAAATCAAAATAAAATTGTCTTTTTGTAATCATCCGAAAAAGTATAAATAAGTTTTGATTTGCAACAAATTTGTGTAGTAAAACATAAATCAGGTTGTTTTGTTCATAGGAGAATGGAAACCTCCACCAGATACTTTCAAATCTGGTTCCCTAACTTTAAAATACAAAGTTATAGATGTGAAAAAGGAAATACCAGAACTTTACAAGGAAAGTTTTCTTATATCAACTTGCATCGGCATAGGTTTCAAACCTTTAATCCTTCCTCCTTACCCCACTTATAAAGAAAAGTTTTTCTTATATCAACCTGTATTGGCATAGGTTTTACCTTTATTTCAATATCAAATAAACCAGCTAAAAAACTTATGCTATTATAAATTTAATAAATATCGTTCCTGTTGCTTCTGAGAAAATCTCTTTTAAAATTGGATCAAACCTTTTTAGATCTTTTTTTGTATCTTCCTTTTCCTTCTCTTCCCTTCCTTTATTTTCCTTTTCTTTCTTTTCGTTTTCTTTCTCCCTTCCTATTTTTTCATTTTTTTCATTTTTCATACTAACTTGTTTTTTCGTTCTTGTTTCAAATTAGAATTTTACTTATTTGCGGAGCAAAATATAAAGGCAATTTCGGTATCTCCTATTGATAAAAAAAGATCTGCTTATATGGAAATAGATTAACTAATTATAAATAAACCTACTGGTTTTGTGTTATTGATATTCCCTTTGATGCCGGCGGGAGAAAATCAGCAAAATCTCTCTCAATCTTCAAAATTGCATCTTTGAGGAAATTTGATTTATACTTTTGAAACTCCTTCGGAACAACCACCCGAACCATATCTATTTCTGAAAGGAGTTTTTTTGGAACATCGGAACCGGTCTGAACAGCATGCAGATAAAGAAGTCTCTCTAAAACTTTGAACTCTTCTTCCTCATCAATATTCTTCAAGAAAATCCATTCAGAATTTATAAGACGCGGGAGTAAATCAGACCACATAACAAATCCTATCCCCCCTGTCATACCAGCTCCAAGATTTTTCCCAACAGGTCCTGCAACAACGCAAATTCCCCCTGTCATATACTCCATACAGTGATCCCCTGCTCCTTCAATTACTGCGAACACTCCTGAATTTCTTACCGCAAATCTTTCCCCTGCTCTTCCCTTCACAAAAAGATATCCAGAAGTTCCTCCGTATATACAAACATTTCCGATTGCCACAGCATTCTCTACCGGAGGTATTACAACTATTTCTCCGCCTGAAAGAGCTTTACCAAGATAATCATTAGCCACTCCGTGCAGTATAAATCTCATACCTCGTGTAAGGAATGCTCCGAAACTTTGACCTGCAACCCCTTCAAACTCTATTTCAACCGTTCTTGGTTTTAGTCCGGGTTTTAAAGATATTCCATCTCCCCATTTTTTCGCTATTAGACCTGCAAGTGTTGCTCCAACAGACCTATGGGAGTTATTTATTTTATATTTGAGCTTTAATTTCTTACCCTTCTCTAAATTCTCCCAAGCGTCTTTGACTATTCTCCCGTTCAGGTCTTCTTCTTCCGTTTCTGGTCTATCGTTTCTTGGCAGCTTGTTTGAAATTGATTTTTGAGACAGAATTTCCAATATTCTTTTATCAAGCATTTCATCAATTTCTGAATCTGATTTATCGGGCAAGTCATATACGAAAGGATTTTCACCCCCTTCTGCTATATTCAAGAACAACTTTTTCAGGTACGATATATTTACATTCTTTTTAGTTTTTTCAAGTTGAATATTTTTTGGTTTTATAAGGTCGATTCTACCTATTATTTCATTTAATGAACGAGCACCAAGTGATGCTAAAATTTCTCTGACTTCCTCCGCAATAGCTATAAAATATCTCTCTATCCTTTCTGGGAAACCCGGGAACTTTCTCCTTAATTCCTCCTTTTGGCTTGCTATACCAACGGGACATGTATTGAGGTGGCATTGCCTTGCCATAATACATCCAATAGCTATCATGGCTGAGCTTCCAAACCCGTATTCTTCTGCACCTAAAACTGCTGCTTTGACAACATCCCAGCCGTTAAGCATTCCTCCATCTACTCTCAATCTTACTCTCTCTCTTAAATCATTCCAGATAAGTATGGCTTGTGTTTCAATAAGCCCAAGTTCCCATGCTATTCCAGCGTTTTTGATTGAGCTTGCAGGCGATGCACCTGTTCCTCCATCATGACCTGATATCTGGATTGTGTCGGCATAAGCTTTCGCAACGCCTGCTGCTATTATTCCTACCCCAGCCTCCGCAACAAGTTTGACAGATACTCGGGCCTGCGGATTAACTTTTTTGAGATCATATATAAGTTGTGCCAAATCTTCTATTGAATAAATATCGTGATGTGGGGGTGGAGATATAAGAGTTATACCGGGAACAGCTCTTCTGACCCTTGCTATCTCTTCCGTAACTTTTATTCCGGGAAGCTGTCCGCCTTCTCCTGGTTTTGAACCTTGCGCAATTTTTATTTCAAGTTCTCTACAATTTACAGCGTACTCAGTTGTGACACCAAATCTACCAGATGCAATTTGTTTCATAGTGCTTGAAGCTAGATCACCGTTTTCATAAGGTTCAAATCTTCTTGGATCTTCTCCACCCTCTCCGCTTCCCATATTTGCTCCAATTCTGTTTACTCCTATTGCGAGTGTTTCATGAGCCTCGGGTGATAGTGCTCCAAAGGACATAGAAGAAACATAAAACCTTTTTACTATATTCTCAACCGGCTCAACCTCATCTATTGGTACTGGGTCTCCTAGAGGTTTTATATCAAAAAGGTCTCTTATTTTTACCGGTGGTCTTGACTGAACTTGTGCTGTAAACTCTTTGTAAAACTCCTTGTTTCCGGTTTCTGTGAATTTGTGTAAGGGTCTGAAAACAAATGGGTTTTTCTCGTGATACTCCCTACCTCTTATGAACTTAAAAAATCCGAGATTTGGAAGCAAAGGAGATGGATCTTCTGACCATCTATAAAACTCAATATAGTCGTCTGCGAGTTCTTCATAGCCTACACCGTCTTGACCGAACCAATTAGGAGTTCCTGTGAAGCAGAAATCAACAATCTCATCTTTAAGTCCAATTATTTCAAATATTTGAGCACCTCTATAACTTGAAATGTGAGAGATTCCCATTTTGCTCATTATCTTTTTTATTCCCTTTTCAACCGCAGATTTGTAGTTTTTGACGAGCTTTAATCTATCTTGAATTTCCTGAGCTTTACCTCTGTGCTCTTCTTTTATGTGATAAGCTGTCAAGAATGCGAGCCAAGGTAAAATTGCGTCTGCACCGTATCCCAGAAGACAAGCAAAATGATGTTCTTCTCTTGGCTCTCCGCTATCAACTACAATAGAAGCTTTTAGCCTCAAACCTCTTCTCACAAGCTCTTGATGAACTGCTCCGACAACCATCAGCGATGGGATAACGACTTTTCCATCTTTTCCGGCAGTTCTATCAGAAAGTATTATAAGCTTTATTCCATCTTTTTCAACCGCATCAGCTGCCTCGTAGGCTATACTGTAAATTTTTTCTCTGAGCGAGGATTTTCTGTTCAGATCAAAGACAGTTTCAAAAATTCTGAAAGGCAAATTCTTTTTCAGTTCCTCTAAAATTTCCTCTGTTATGATGGGACTATCTAACCTTATAACATTTGCGTGTTCTTCATCATCATAAGTTATATCTCCTTTTTCTCCTATTGTAGTTGATAAAGACATAACTATGTATTCTCTGTATGGGTCTATTGGTGGGTTTGTAACTTGTGCAAATCTTTGTTTAAAATAAGAGAAAATATTTCTCGGAACTTTGGACATAAAGGCAAAAGGAGTATCATCTCCCATAGAGTAAGTTGCTTCTTTGCCAAAAAGAGCCATTTCTTTGAAGAATCTTTCTATGTCTTCTTCTGTATATCCAAAGGCTTTTTGTAATCTTATCAACTCATTTTCGTCTATTGAAGAAAATTCGTCCTTTGTGATTTCAGTTGAGAATTTCTTTGATTTTTTTATCCATACCGAATATGGTTTTGATTTAGCAATTTTTCCTTTTATTTCATGATCCCTATAAAGTTTCCCTTCTTGCGTATCTATATATATCATTTTTCCTGGTCCGAGCCTATCTATTTCTTCAAATTCTTCAAGGGGAATTTCTCTTGCTACTCCTATCTCTGATGAAACAATAACTAATCCATCTTTTGTTATTCCTACTCTTGCTGGTCTCAGACCGTTTCTATCAAGGCATGCTCCTACTCCTACTCCGTCGGAGAAAGCTATTGCAGCTGGACCGTCCCAAGGTTCAGTAAAGTAGTCATAATACTCAAAAAATGATTTGACATCGTCTGGCATATCTGGGACGACCTCATAAGGTTCTGGGATTAGCATTGCCATAGCTTCCGGGAGCTCTCTTCCCGAAAAGTAAAGAAATTCCAGCATATTATCTAACATAGAGGAGTCGCTTCCCCCTTCCCATATAATTGGTCTTATGATTTCAAGTTCATCTTTGCTCCAAACCTTTGTAGATAAACTTTTTTCCCGAGCTCGTGTCCAATTTATATTCCCCAACAAAGTATTTATTTCTCCGTTATGGGCGAGAAATCTGAAGGGATGAGCAATAAACCAGTGTGGATGCGTGTTTGTACTGTATCTTTGGTGAAATATGCATATTGACGTTTCGTAGTCCGGATCCTGCAAGTCAAGATAAAATTTATCTACTTGTGTCGCTACGAAAAGTCCTTTATAAACAATTTTTTTTGTTGAAATTGACGGTATATAAAGAGAGATTTTCTTTTCTGCTGCTTTTTTTTCTACAAACTTTCTCAGAATGTAAAGTTTTCTTTCTGCTTCTTTCCAATTCCCGTCGTACTTTATGTAAAGGTGCTTTATCTGAGGTTTTGATGATTTTGCTATTTCTCCAAGTGCATTTTCGTCTTGCGGAACATCTCTCCAAAAAAGCGGAGAAAATCCAAGTTCCTTTGCAAAACTTTCTGTTATCTCAAAAATGAAATTTTGATGTTCTTGGGAGTTTGGAAGAAAGAAAACTCCTATTGCTACTTTTTCGGGATCCAAATTATTTATTCCTCTTTTTTCAAGCTCTTTTTTGACAATTTTCAGAGGGATTTGAGTCATTATTCCTGCTCCATCTCCTGTTTTACCGTCAGCAGATACTGCTCCACGATGAATAAGGTTCTTTACAGATTCTACCCCTATTTTCAGTATTTTATTTGATTTCCCTCCTTTAATACTTGCAACAAAACCGACTCCACATGCAGATCTCTCTTTATATACATACATTGCCATTTTCACTTCGTTTTCAAGATTCACATTTTTTTATTTAAATTTCTACTTTTTTCTACTCCAAACACAAGATAAAATCTGCAAAGTTCAAAAATAAAAAAACAAACAAATTTCACCAAAATTTCACAAAACATATGATATCATGATGGAATAGGTAGCGAATCAAAATCAAAATCAAAATCAAAAAGTTCTCATCACAGATTTCCACCAGATTGAGAAGGGACAGAGCACCATTCTTCAATATCTTGCGGAGTTTTTATCACAGGATTTTCACCGCAGGCAGGACAATCCTTCCTTTTTCTCACTTTGAACACAGAGAATTCTGTAGTTAGTGCATCAAAAACTAAAAGTTTTCCAATAAGAGGTTGTCCTTTCCCTAAAATGAGTTTCAGAACTTCATTCGCTTGCAGAAGTCCAATTATTCCCGGAACAACTCCTAAAACACCGGCTTCTTGGCACGAAGGCATAACACCTGGTGGTGGAGGTTCGGGATAAAGACATCTATAACACGGACCTTCTGCTGATGGTATGAATGTGGAGACTTGACCTTCAAATCTCAGAACGCTCCCATAAACATAAGGTTTCCCCAAAATCACACAAGCATCAGATACAGCATATCTTGCTGAAAAATTATCTGAACCATCTAAAACTATGTCATAATCTTTTATGAGGTCAATTACATTTGAGGCTGATATTTTTTCGTTTATGGCGACTACTTCAATATCTGGATTTAGCTTTTTCAATTTTTCTGCTGAAACAAGAGCTTTTGGTTTTCCGACATCTTCTGTTGAGTATATTATTTGTCTTTGGAGATTAGATAAATCCACTTTGTCAAAATCTGCTACTGCTATTTTTCCAACACCCGCTGCTGCAAGGTATAAAGCAGCTGGTGCTCCAAGACCGCCTGTACCTGCTATGAATACACTTGCAGATAAAAGTTTTTTCTGCCCTTCCCCTCCTACCTCATCCAATATTATTTGCCTTGAATACCTGAGTATCATCTCATCGGTCAGAGTTATTTTCTTTTTTCCATTCAGAGCCATTTTTTCCCTCCCCTGAACTTCTAATTTAAAACAGAAACCATAAGAAAATTTCATTTTCCATAAAAATGAAGAAAAAAAGAAATAAAATATATAAAAATTTTCTGAAATATGTTCAAGATAAACATTCCTATTTTTTTTCTCACAGATTACGGCACAAAAGATGAATATGTTGGTGTTGTAAAAAGCGTAATTTTATCTATAAACCAAGATGCAAAAATAATTGATATTACCCACGAAATTCCTCCGCAAGATATATTCTCAGCTGCGTTTATAATAGATAAAATTTTGAAGTATCTTCCTCAAAAAAGTATTATTTTAGCTGTAATAGATCCGGGAGTTGGTGGAAAAAGAAAACCTATTGTAGGTGAAAGCGAAATTGAATTTCCCAAAGGAGTAAAGAAAAAGATTTTCTTTGTTGGTCCGGATAACGGAATATTTACTCCTATTTTTCTTCAAGCAAAACATTACAAAGTATTTGAAATAAATGAGGAAAGGGTTTTAGAGGAAGCAAAAAGTTATGGGCTTTTTCTTGAAAAATCAAACACATTTCACGGGAGGGATATCTTTGCCCCAGCCTGCGCTTTTTTGTCAAAAAATCCTGAAATCATCAAGGAAATTTCACTGAAAGAAGAAGTTTTGCCTGTAAGACTGGAACTACCAAAACCACAAATAAAAATAATAGAATACAAAGAAGCAGAAAAAGAAAAAAGTAAAGAAACAAGTAAAGAAAAAGAAAAAGGAAAAGAAATTATAGGTCATATAATTCATATAGATAAATTTGGGAACCTTATAACTAATATTCCAAAAGAATACCTTGAAGGAAGGAGAATAAAAGAAATTGAGATTTTGAGAGCAAAATTCAAAGAAAAAAAATCACAATTAGGAACAAACAAGTCAGAAAAAAGAATAAAAGTAAAAGCCCCTCTTGTTAGCTCGTACGATAGCGTAAAGAAAGGGAAACCTTTACTAATAATAGGTTCTTATAATACTTTGGAAATATCTGTGAGAGATGGAAGCGCAGAGAAAAATTTTGGAGCAAAAAGATTTGATATGGTAAAAATAAAATTGGTAAAACATGAATAACAAAAACAGTCAGAGTACAGAAAAAGTAAAAATCAAAAAATTAAAATTTTAAAATATGGAGTTCAAAACAAAACAAGATGACTTTGAAGCTTCAATAAATATGATTCCACTTATTGATATAATGTTGGTTTTACTTATAATATTTATGATAACTGCTCCTGTTCTGAAACACTCTTTGGAGGTAAATACTCCGGAAGCTACTTCTTCTACCCCAACAGAACAAGCAGAAGATACTCCAATTGTAACTGTGACAAAAGATGAAAAAATAAGACTTAATGGTATTGTTATAAGTTCTCTTGATGAGCTAAAAAACTATTTAGAAAAACTAAAACCAAAAGAAATTTTAGTAGAAGCAGATAAATCAGTAAGATATGGCTTTGTTGTATCTGTAATGGATGTCATAAAACAACAAGGCATTGAAAGAGTTGGACTTGTAACCCAGAAAAAATCAGAAAAAAATGAGTGATTATCAAAGAAGATTTCAAAAAATTGAAAAAGATTCACTGCAAGAGTAAAATATCTTAAATTATGCGATATTTTGTTCTCATACCAGATGGAGCCGCAGAAAAGTTTGAAAGAGGCACCCCATTAGAGAAAGCAAAAACAGAAAATTTAGATTACCTTGCAAGAAAATCATTTTTAGGAGTTGCAAGAACCATCCCTCATGGGCTTCCCCCCGGATCAGATATAGGAACATTATCTATTTTAGGTTATGACCCGTATAAGTTCGCAAAAGGGAGAGCTCCGCTTGAACTTTCAGCAAAGGGAGTGGATATTCCGGAGAAAGCTCTTGTTTTTAGAATGAACCTTGTTAAAGTAAAAGATGGAGTTATTTTGGACCACTCAGCAGGACATATAAAAGACGAAGAAGCAAAAAAAATTATTGAGAAATTAAATCTGAACCTGAAAGATTTTCTCCAATCTAATAAAATGAAGATTTTTTTTGGAAAATCTTATAGAAACTACCTGCTTTGGGAAATAGATGATGAGAAAAAACTAAATGAATACGAAAAAACACCTCATATTCCTCCACACGATATTCTTGGACAGAAAATAGAAAAATTCATAACGCCAATAAAAGAATTAAGAGAACTTACAAAACTCTGTGAGGAAATTCTCAAATCGGAATCTAATTCAGCAAACAGCGTTTGGTTCTGGGGACAAGGCAGAAAAATAGTTTTGCCACAATTTGAGAAAATTTATGGGAAAAGGGCTCATCTTGTATCAGCGGTTGATATATTGCGAGGAATAGGAAAGCTTGCTGGAATAAATGTTATTGATGTTCCCGGAATAACAGGATACATTGACTCAAATTTTGAGGGAAAAGTAGATTATATTCTTGATAACACAAAAGATGGTGAAATAGGTATAATCCATGTTGAGGCAACAGACGAAACGGGTCATGAGGGAGATCCGGAAAAGAAAAAATACGCAATAGAAATTTTTGATAAAAGAGTTTTAGGGAGATTACTTGAAAAAACAAAAGATGAAAATATAAAGATTCTTGTAATTCCTGATCATCCGACACCGTGTGAGATCAGAACTCATTCACCGGAGCCAGTACCGTTTTTGATTTATCCTTGCATATGTAACAATGGAAAATGTTTTTTCTGTTCGAAACAAAGATTTACTGAACTTTCTGCTCTTTCAAACGGAGTATTTTTTGATGGAAGATTAGTTTTAAAATTTTTCCTTTCAGAAAAAAACCGCTGATAAAGAAAGGTTTATCATTATTGCTACAACAACAGCATAACCTACTGATTTTTGTATTGCTTTTGCCATTCCTCCCGCACCTTCTTTTGCTATCCATCCATAGTACACTACAAAAGAAGCATTTGAGATCCCTATTATAAAACACTTCAAAATACCAACCAATATCTCATATATTCCCCCAGCCTTCTCTATCCCACTCCAAATCTCCCCTTGTGATACACCATATAAATTTTGCAAAAGAAAAACAGAAGAAAATATAGCCACCAAGGTTGAGATAGGAGAAAAAATTACAGTTGCAAAAACAATACCCCAGAACCTTGGCAAAGCAATATAAATAAATGGGTTCAGAGGAAAAACTTCCATAACGGTCAGGATTCCTCTGTCTTTCATTGAAGCAATTTCAGACGTTATTCTTGTGCCAGACCTCATAAGAACCTGGGAACCAGCTATCATAGGTCCTATTTCTTTTAGAAATGATATAGTAGAGAAAAATGAAGATAAAGCTTCTGCTCCGACTATTTTCAAAGCCAAAATGAATTGAAGCCCTACACTCATCCCTATTGAAACTCCAAAAATCAGGACAATGGGGAAAGATTCCGTCAATATTTCTCCGAGAGAATTTATGAACTGCCAAAAATTCATTCTTGGAGTATAACTTATGACTTTCAAAATAAACGAAAGCATAATAGTGATATCATTAATACTAAATAGCAGATTTGAATTCTTTTATTGTTTCATCTGGATTTTTAGATTTCATTAAGGTTTCACCTATGAGAAACCTCGTTATACCTTCTTTTGCTATTGAGATTATATCTTCTTTCGTTTTTATCCCACTTTCAGCAACAACTATTTTATTTTTAAGAAAGTTTCTGAACTTTCTGTATATTTCTTTAATTCTGTTGAGATCAACTTCAAGAGTGTGTAAGTTCCTGCTATTTATTCCGATGATTTTGGGCTGTTTTTTGAGATTGATTATTTTTTCCATTCCTTCTTCTGAAAAGCACTCAACAAGAGGTTCAAGATTTAAGGACTGAGTTATTTTTATGAATTCTTCGAGCTTTTTGTGTTCAAGCGCTTCCGATATAAGTAAGATTGAACTTGCCCCCAATTTTTTTGTCTCATAAATTTCATCTTCATATATTATGAAATCTTTTCTCAATACTGGAAGATTTACAGATTTTGCAACTTTGAAAAGGTCATCTTTTGAGCCTCCAAAATAAATCTCTTCTGTGAGAAGGGAAATCGCATCTGCTCCTCCCCTCTCATAAATTTTTGCTTGTTCCACAGCTTCTGCATCTTTTATTTTCCCGGCAGAAGGTGATGCTTTCTTCACTTCTGCTATTATGATTATTTTTTGCTCGGGGGAAAGTGCCCTCAAAAATTTTTCTCCATCTGATATTTTACTCACGCTTGATAGTTCAACTTCGCCCAATTCAAATTTTTCCTTACCTAATCCTCTTTGTTCTTCTTGTTTTTTCTTTCTTTCTTTCTCCTCTATCAATTTCAAAAGAAAAGAAGTCTGTCCCATTTTTCAAAATGAAATCTTTGTTTTAATAAGGTGAAATTTCTTTTTTTTCTTCTTGATGGTATTTTATGTATATTTGTAGGTTCAAAATTGCAGCTGGTGTCATACCGGGAATCAGACTTGCCTCACGCAGATCAGAAGGCGCATATTTTTTTAGCTTCTCTTTTATCTCATTTGATAATGTTGGAATAGAATCTATATCAAGGTCAGGGGGAATTTTCCATTTTTCAAGTTGCCTCAAATACCTTGCCCTTTCAAGTTCCTGATTTATGTATCCTTCGTATTTTACAGATATTTCTACTTCTTCTTTTACTTCCTCATCAAACTCGTCAATTTCATTTGCGAAATATTTGAGTTTATCAATGCTTACTCCAGGTCTTTTGAGCAAATCTTTTAAAGTCAGTGGTTTTGAAAGCTCTCCTTCAATTCCTAATTCTTTTAGCTTCTCAACATTTTCTTTCTTTGGCGTTATCTTTTTTGATTCAAGAATTTCAAGGAGCTTTTCTATTTTCTTTTTCTTCTCACAAAATTCTCTCCATTCTTCATCTGAAACAAGTCCTAATTTCCTACCTATTTCTCTTAATCTCAGGTCTGCGTTATCTTCACGCAAAAGCAACCTGAACTCTGCTCGTGATGTGAACATTCTATAAGGTTCGTCTGTTCCCTTTACCACAAGGTCATCTATAAGTATTCCAATATAAGCTTTTTCTCGTGGAATTATTATTGGTTCTTCTCCTTTTGCTTTCAAAGCTGCATTTATTCCTGCAATAAGACCTTGAGCTGCTGCTTCCTCATATCCCGTTGTCCCATTTATCTGTCCCGCAAAGAATAATCCCTCTACAAGTTTTGTTTCAAGTGTATGATAAAGTTGAGTTGGATCGGAAAAATCGTATTCCACAGCATAGGCAGGTCTTATTATCTCAACTTTTTCAAGTCCTGGAATTGTTCTCAAAAATTTGAGCTGAACATCGTAAGGCAAACTCGTTGATATGCCAGCTGGATAAATTTCTCTTGTATCGTAGCCATCTGGTTCAAGGAAAACTATATGTTTATCTCTGTGTCCAAACCTTACGACTTTATCTTCAATTGATGGACAATACCTTACACCTATTCCTTTTATCAAACCACCGTACATTGCAGACCTCGTGAGATTTTCAAGAATTATTTTGTGAGTTTCGGGTGTTGTATGAGTTATATAAACTGGAATTAGCTTTTGAGTTATTTTTTTTGTTGAAAAGGAAAAGTGAGGTGGAGGATAGTCTGATTCTTCTTTTTGGAGAGAAGAAAAATCAATTGTATTAGCATCAAGTCTTGCTGGTGTCCCAGTTTTCAATCTACCTAACTTGAATCCGAGTTTTCTTAAAGATTCAGAGAGACCTATTGATGGTTTTTCTCCGAGCCTTCCGCCTTCTAATGAATCGTGCCCGATGAAAATTTTTCCTCCAAGAAATGTTCCTGTTGATATTACAACAGCTTTTGCTAAAAATACAACTCCCAAGTCTATCTTTACACCTCTTACTTTCCTTTTTCCGTTTTTTTCTTCAACCCATATATCTACGACATGCCCAAGCTTTATTTCAAGGTTTGGAGTTTGCCACAAAGTTTTCTGCATCTGTTGTCTATAAAGAGTTCTGTCACACTGAGCCCGAGTTCCTCTTACTGCGGGTCCTTTTGAAGTATTAAGTCTTTTGAAATGAATTCCGGTCTTATCTGTGTTTTTGCCCATCTCACCCCCGAGCGCATCTATTTCTCTGACAAGATGTCCTTTCCCCAAACCTCCTATTGATGGATTACATGACATTTGAGCTATTTTTTCTATATCACTTGTGAGTAGGAGTGTTTTACAGCCCATTCTTGCAGCAGCAAGAGCTGCTTCACAACCTGCATGACCTCCTCCAACGACTATTACATCATATTCTTTTTCATACACAAGCATAGTTTGGTTTACCAATCTATTTTTATCTTCTTTCTCTTTTTTGTCACATTCGTTTCTCTTCCCCTGCTATATTTCTTTTAAGTTTAATCTTCTGAGAAATCTATATGAAATTTGCTATTCGTTATAGATTTCAAATTCAGGAAAAAAAAAGCAAAGTTATGATTAATATTTTCTAATTGGGGGTAGGGGTTTTTTATGTTCGGGGCCCAGGGCACCGGCGTAAAGCCGAAAGAAAGATCAAAATAAAGCCCTCACGGGCCCCTTACTTTACAGAGAAAGTAATTTCATTCCCTCCTTTTGAAATTTTGACTATTTTCCCATCTTCTGTTTTTATTTCTCCTTTGCCCACAAAAAATTTTGATTTTGAAACTTTTCCATCATAGTATCTTTCCACTTCTCTATATATTTTACCAAATTGTGAGTACCAACTTACTTTGTAAAGATCAGAAAATACCAAATTTCCTTCACGCAGGAAATTGCAGTCTGTAAAATATACCAAAAACTCGTCAGTCTTTATTTTGGTTTTCGCAAGGACATTTTTTGTTATTATAGAACCGTCTTCTCCTAAAACAAAAATCTGGCTTGACGGATTTAGATTGAAAATATGAGCCTCTCCATCTTGACAAGTTTTTATTATTCCCCACTGAGAATCGTTTTCTTTATCAGATAACGACATCATAAATCCGAGCGATTGGATCTTATCTCCATCTAATGAAATACTTTTCGCTTTGAGAACATCTTCTCTTATCATGAATGAAAAATAAGTTAGCTCCTCAATATCTTTGATACTTTTTATTACCTCTACAATTTTTCTGGAAATAAATGTGAATTGAAATAAGAAGGCAAAAAAGAATGCTGAAAAAATTGAGATTCTTAAAAGCTCAAACATAGAAACAACATAAATTCGTTTGATTTATTCGTTATTTTCTGTTTGATTATTCTTTATTTTCTTTGTGCTCATTTTATCTTTTCTATATTCCCATCTCCACATTTGAATTCTGCCCCAGTATAAGTACTAACTCGTCTCTGAGCGGGAAGGTAGCAGGAGTACTTTAATGTTATTTCAATTAATTCTCCACTTTCCTGGGATAATTCCTTTATCTTTTTTAATTTTTCCTGAGTGATATTTGCTGAAAGAACCAATATTATGAAGGAAATAGAAAGAATTACAAAACTTACTGCTATCTCTACTAAATCAAAAAGCGATCTCATATTGTCTCGCTTCCATCAACATTCCCTTTATCTTCTTTTTCTGCTCCTATTTTTCTGATATATTTAAAATTTTTATAATTTTCTATATGAAATGTGAGAAAAATATTCCTTTTTTCTCTTTCTCTTCACTTATTTTTTTGTTTGTTTTATTAAAATGCGCAACAAAGGAAGTCGCTCCGGAATGGATAACTTTTGAGCAGATGATAGATAGAAACAAGGCATTCGTCAGTGCAGTTGTCTCTGTTTATCCATCTATATCTGTTGCTCGGGTCAAGTGTGATACAGAGGCTAAGGCGAAGTTGAAATTTGTTTTACACGCTGAACTAAAAGATGTGTTCGGCGGACTTATAAAACAAAACGAAGAAGCTTTTCTCAGGAAACTTAGTGAAGATTTAGCCAAAGAGTTCATAGAAAAAACCAAAGTTCATGATACATTTATTGATGAAAAAAAAGGTATTCTCTACTGTCGGATTTTCTTGTATTTTACCCCGCAATTTTATTCATCAGCTATTTTGCATGCAGAAGCTATATTGAAAAATGAATTTCCTGATGTGTTCAACGAAAATATAAGAAATGAAATGTTAAAAAGACTGGAAGAAAGAAGAGGGATAAAATTGAATCAAAAGTGAGAACTATGGTTGAGAACTTTTCGCAGGAAGAATCCTGTATATGACCCTTCTGTTTCGGCAATTTTTTCAGGAGGTCCCTCTGCAATAAGATATCCTCCTTTTTCTCCGCCTTCTGGTCCCAGGTCTATTACCCAATCTGCTACTTTTATCACATCTAAGTTATGTTCTATAACTATCACGGTGTTTCCCATATCAACGAGCTTTCTTAAAACTTGTATAAGTTTTCTTATATCTTCAAAGTGAAGTCCGGTTGTTGGTTCATCTAATATATATAGGGTTTTGCCGGAGGGTTTTTTTGAAAGTTCCTTTGCAAGTCTCACTCTTTGTGCTTCACCTCCAGATAGCGTTGTTGCTGGTTGCCCAAGCTTTATATATCCCAAACCAATATCTTGAATTACTTGGAGTTTTTCTCTTATGAAAGGTTGATTTGCAAAAAACTCAATCGCTTCATCAACCGTCATATCAAGAATGTCAGCTATGTTCTTACCCCTAAATCTTATTTCAAGAGTTTCTCTGTTGAATCTTTTCCCTTGACATGCTCTACATTTCACAAATATATCGGGTAAAAGATGCATCTCTACTTTTATAAAACCTTCTCCTCTACATTCCTCACATCTTCCACCTGGAACGTTGAAAGAAAACCTTGAAATCGTATAACCTCTTGCTCTTGATTCCGGTAAAGACGCAAAAAGTTCTCTTATTGGAGTAAATACTCCTGTATATGTTGCTGGATTTGACCTTGGTGTCCTACCTATTGGAGACTGATCAACCAAAATAACTTTATCTATATATTGAATTCCTTCTATGTCATCGTATTCAAGAGGTTTTTCCGCTCCATCGCCATGGAGAGCTTTCTTTAAAGCTGGATAAAGTGTATCTACTACAAGAGAAGATTTTCCAGAGCCTGAAACGCCGGATACACATATGAATAGTCCCACAGGGAATCTCACGGTTATATTTTTTAAGTTCCTTCCTTTTGCACCTTTGAGAACTATCCATCTTCCATCCGGCTCCTTCCTTTTTTCAGGAAACGGGATATCTCTTTTACCAGAAAGATACTGACAAGTTAAAGAATTTTCTTTTGGATTTTTCTTTGCCTCTTCCGGCGTTCCATAAAAAACGACTTTTCCTCCATAAATTCCTCCACCTTCTCCAAGATCTATTATAAGGTCTGCTGATTCCATAGTTTCTCTATCGTGCTCTACTACAATTACCGAATTCCCAAGATCTCTTAATTTTTTCAGAGTTGTTATTAGTTTTGAAACATCACGCGGGTGTAATCCGCATGTAGGTTCATCAAGAACATATAGTACTCCTGTGAGTTTTGAACCGAGTTGTGCCGCTAGTTTTAACCTTTGAGATTCTCCGCTTGATAGAGTTGATGACTCACGAGAAAGTTCAAGGTATCCAAGTCCTACATCTTTTATGAATTCAAGCCTTGATATTATTTCAGTCAAAATTCTTTCTGCTATTTCTTTTCTTTGTTCGTCGAACTCCAAGTTTTTGAAGAATTCAAGAGCTTGCTCAACTGTCATATTTACGACATCACTTATGTTTTTCTGATTTATAAGAACAGAAAGAGCTTCTTTTTTAAGCCTTGTTCCATTACAAGTTTTGCACACAGAAGATGTTATATATCTTTCAACTTCCCACCAATATCCCTCATTATATCTTTCCCACAAGTAATTTATTACTCCTTCAAACCCATCTACACCTTCGCCGTATAGAATCGCTCTTTTTACTTTTTCTGGAAGTTCTTCCCATTTTGTTTTCAGCACATTCTTGCCGAAGATTTTTGATATTGTTTCAAGTTCATCTTCAAGAGGATTATTTTTTCTGAAAGGTTTGATTGCTCCTTCCTCTATTGTTTTTGTTTTGTCTATAAGTAGTTCTTCATCTATTTTTAGTATTTTTCCTATTCCATGACAGGTAGGACATGCTCCATAAGGGGAGTTGAATGAAAAGAGTCTTGGTGAAATTTCCTCATACGAAAAAGAACACTGCGGACATGCAAAAACCGTTGAAAAAAGCTTTGAATTAATATTTTTCTCTTCGCCTTTTATATCTTTTTTATTATCATTTCCATTTTCTTCTGGTTCTTCCCATTCTACGAGTACTAACCCTTTTGAAATATCTTTTGCTTGCTCGCATGAGGATACTATTCTTCTTCTTGTATCATCATCTTTTTTCAAAATTATTCTGTCAACAAGTATTTCTATTGTATGTTTTTTTGTTTTTTCAAGGTGAGGTATTCCTTCAAATAGGTCATATATTTTGCCGTTTATTCTTACTCTTGAAAATCCTCTTGCTCGCCAGAGTTCAAGGTCTTTTTTGTACTCGCCTTTTTTACCTCTCACATAGGGAGAATAAATGAATACTTTTGAACCTTCTTTGAGCGATAGTATGAAATCTGAAATTCTTTGAGGAGTTATAGCTGAAATTGGGATTTTGCAATCCGGACAGTACGGTTCTCCTACTCTTGCAAAAAGTAATCTCAGATAATCGTAGATTTCTGTTGATGTTGCAACAGTTGATCTTGGGTTCCATCTTGAACCTTTTTGGTCTATCGCTATGGCTGGGGAGAGTCCTTCAACTGAATCAACATCCGGCTTTGGCATCTGTTCTATAAATTGCCTTGCGTATGAAGAAAGACACTCTACATACCTTCTCTGTCCTTCTGCAAAAAGTATATCAAAAACTAAAGAAGATTTCCCGGATCCGGAAACCCCTGTGACGACCACGAATTTGAATTTTGGGATTTTAAGGTCTATATTTTTGAGGTTGTTCTGCCTTGCACCTTTTATATATATAAAATCCATAAATTTTTAAATTTAACTTTGAAAGTTCAACTTTGATGAAATACAAATAAATAAATACTTGGTTAGATTGAACTTGCTCAATTTAAAAATTGCCATACTAACCATAATGTTAAAAACAGAAAAAGCAATTATAAATAGCCAATCGCATTAAATTTAAAGAAATGGATTTTGTCATAGCTTTGATTGGTGGAATTTTGTCATTTTTCTCTCCCTGTGTTTTTCCTCTTGTGCCAGTTTATATAACTTTTTTTGCTGGTATATCTTTAAATGAAATGAAAAAAAATAGTACGGGAGTAAAAGGGAAAGTAATTTTGAAATCAATTCTTTTTGTCTTGGGATTTTCTCTTGCGTTCTCAATACTTGGGGCATCATCAGCGGCAGTTGGCGGCTTTTTGAGGGACTTCAAAAGGGAAATTATGATTTTAGCAGGTATTATAATTTTCATCTTCGGTCTTCATCTTACAGGAATAATAAGAATTCCTTTTTTACTTGAAGAAAAACGATTAGATGTATCAAGATTTTCTCAAAAATTCCCAGATTTTATTTTTCCTTTCATAGCAGGCTTTCTCTTTGCTTTCGGATGGACACCATGCATAGGCCCGATTTTAGCGGGCATATTATCTATCGCAGCAAGTTCAGAGAGTGTAATAGAAGGTATATCGCTCCTTTTTGTGTTTTCTTTGGGAATTGGTATTCCGTTTATTATTTCTGCAATCTTCATCGGTACACTTATTTCATCTTTAAAAAAAATAAAGAGAATTTTCAGAGCAGTTGAAATATCATCAGGTGTTCTTCTTCTCTTATTGAGTCTCATTTTTATTTTTAATAAGTTTGACTTGCTTCGGGTAAATTTCAAAGGACTTGAAGAGATTTTGAACATAGAAAAAAAACTTAACTTTCACAGATCCAACACAAATAGAGCGGAAACTTCTATCAAAGAATACGATGTTATAGCAGAAGTTATAGAGAAAATAGAAAATTTTAAGCCAATAAACAACATACAACCAAAAAAAGCTGATTTTATAATAGTAAATTTCTGGGCAACATATTGTCCACCTTGCAAAAAAGAAATACCATCTTTTAATCTTGCAGTAAAAAAGTTCAAAGAGTTAAGTATAATTGGGATAGCGGTTGATGATGAACCGGAGGATATAAAGAATTTTGAGTACGAAATAGGAGGAATAGAATTCCCCATCTTTTTACAAAAGGATGTTATAGGAGAATTTGAACCATACGCTCTGCCAGAGTCATACTTTTTCTACAAAGGCAAATACATAGGAAAAGTTTCAGGAATAGTTGAATTTGAAGAAATAGAAAAATTCTTGAAAAAAGATTTCTCTTTTGTTGATGAGCAATAAAAACAAAAATCTCAAACCAGACGCTGTTTTGATTTTGTCAGCGGGAAAAGGAGAAAGATTAAGACCAATAACAGACTTTACCCCCAAACCTTTGATTGACATAGAAGGAATCCCTGTTTTTGCTTTCTCGCTTTTTTTAGCATATAAAGCTGGTTTTAGAGAATTCATTGTAAATACTCATCACCTTGCAGAAATTCTTGAGGGAAGACTGAAGGATTTTGGAAAAAAGAAAGGAATAGATTTTAAATTCATACGAGAAAAAAAACTTTTAGGAACAGGAGGAACAATAAAATATGTATTTGAAAAATTCAAGTTCAAAAAAATTTTAGTGATGAACTCAGATATAGTTTGCGATGCAGATATTGAAAGTTTCATAAAATCTTGGTCTGAATCAGATTCATTAGCTCATATAATGATAAAGGAAGGAAAACCAGGAGGAGTTGAAGTTGATAAAAATACAGGAAAAGTCGTAAGAATATACGGGGAAGGCAAAGGAGGAAATTTTACTTTTACAGGGATACACATTGTGAAAAGCGAAATAAAGGATTTTTTAAATAATAATAAGAAGAAGAAGAAAACACCACTATGTATAGTAAAGGATGGATACTCAAAGATATTGGATGAGGGAAAAGGTACTATTTCTTTTTTCATACACGATGGATTCTTTTCTGATGTCGGAACTCATTCAAGACTTTCTGAAACAAGAAGAACTGTCTCCGAAATAATGAGTAATGCTAATGACAGACTTTACAACTTTTTCATATCAGTAAAAAAATTCGTATATGAAGATTAAAACAGATGAGGAATACCTATGATTTTTGAAGTTTTAGATTAGATTTGTAATATAAAAGCCAAAAATACTAATATTTTTTATATGAAGAAGAAAAAAAGTTTTTTTAAGAAGTTAGTAGTAGTAATAATATCTTTCATTCTGATTTCAGTTTTAAGTTGCGCAAGGAAGAAATCTGAAAATCAAAGTGGGAGTCTAAACGGTCAAATCTTACAAGCTTTGAGCTATATAGAAAATGGTGAATTCAACTATGCGGAAAAACTCTTACAAGAAGTGAAAGCTAAGGACCCTGAAAATTGTGAAGCTTCATATGGTCTTGCACTTATATACCTTAGAAATTTGGTAGAAATTGTAAATTCAGTTTTATCAATAGCTTTTGGATTAGGTGAGGCATTCAGTCAAAGCCCGAGTTTGGAAATTCAATATGACAATTCAGATTTTGATAAATCAATTTGGTCTCATAATGAAATAAAAAGGCTCACAAAAAAGGCAAATTTATCTGATGCTATACGATCTATTTTAGAACCAGCATTCACTGAAACTGAAAAGATTGTTCGTAACATACAAATTGCCGTATCTAAAAGATGCTACATAAGGGTCGCACTACCAATAAGATTAGGAACAGAAAAAAATACTATTGCTCATTTTTTCGTCGGGGAGAAGGGAGGAAATTTAAATAAGTGGGGTCCAACCGAAGCAGCTTTTATAGGTTTCTTTGCAAATATCATTGATGCTATATTCAAATTCATATTTGTAATAAACTGGGATATAAACATAGAAAAGCTCGTAGAACTTCAATTTAAACTAAATTCTGAAAACTTATTAGGTTTCCTCCAACAGCAGAACCCGCAAGTGCAAACGTCAATAGGAGGTCTATTCTCTCAGATACGACCTGAAGATTTAATCAACTCTGCAATATCTACTGACCCATTTGATACGGTAGCTTTATTTGCATCACTTGCATACATAATTGATACCTCACCAGATCTTCTAAAAATACAGAAAGGTTCAGAAAGAATTTTAGATGAAGTTCCACAGCATCTCACAGTAGCTTTTGATCTATTCATAAAAATTTTTGAGTTTATTACAAATTACTCTGATAAAGATTCTATAATAGCTTACCAAGATTCAACAGGTGATGGGCTGTCAACAGATGATTTTATTGACCTTAATGTTTTTGATTATCCCAGCTTGCAAAAGGGGCTTTTGATAAGTATTGGAAGATCAAAAATAAAAATAGATAAAATATTGATATCAACACTATTTAGACCTTTCCTTTTCAAGGAAACAAGAGAAAGATATTTATCTGCTTTCACAAGATTCAGAGACGCATTTGATATAAAGAACGAAAAAATACCAGAAAGCCAAAGATGGATAAACCTTCAATATGTTTTGTCTTTAATTCCTTTTATTTCTGTTCAAGATACAATAAGGTTCAATCCAAAAAAGTTTTTTGAAGGTCTAAAAAGTAATCCAGAAGGTCTCAGAGCCATACTCCCCATATGGACCGATATTACAGGAGACGGAGTCCCAGAATTTATAATAGAAGCCGAGGCAATAGGCACAAGCGAAAAGTTCTGCTTTGCACCACCGGACAGAATAAAAAGTAGATTTATCGTAAACCCCCTTTTAGAACTCCGAGGGGAAGAAAAATCTCAACTAAGATATATAACCATAATATACTCAAAAGGAGAGATCACTCAGGATTTTTGGTGCAGCATATCTCCATATCTTACACCGGTTGCAGGAAGAGAATATCAGGCGAGCATATCGGCAGAGATGTACATAAATAACATTGAATTGAACATAGAAACAAAAGAACTTAATTTTTCCGTTTTGCCGTGCGATCTTTTCGCAGAAGATGAAGTAAATTTTGTATGCTACGTCAAAGAAAAAAACAAGGAAAAAATGATTGTGCGAATAAAGGATGACGAAGGCAAAGTAAATGATTATGAGCTCCAAAAAGTTTTAGCAGATAACAAGATATATAAAGATTTTGAGGATAAAGTAATAAGGAGATTTACCCAACCAGCGACTTATATGGGACAGTATATCATCCCCTCAGTGATGTTAGATGAAAACAAAGACTTATATGTGAGTTGGAATGATATAGAAGTAAAAGATAATGATGTTAGCTCATACACCATAGAGGTACTGCTACCAGAGACAGGACAAATTCCTTATACTATTTCTGTTGAGGAAAACTCTTATGGAGTAAAAAGATGTGTTGGTGGAATATGCTCCACAAATGACGAGGATTGCTCTGGTGCAACTTGTTTATATAAGATTGAGAATGTAGAAAAATTTTTACAAGGATATAGAAGAATCTGCGTCAGGATAAAAGGATGGGCAGTAGAAAATTTTATTCTAAAAAATGTTGTTTCATCTCACTTGAAATGCTTTGAATTTCCTCAGGGAGTAATAAATGACACCCCAAACACAATAGATATATTTGAAAAAGAATTCAGGACAAAACAAGCAACTAAAACCACTCTAACATTTGAAGTAAAAACTTACGCACGACCAAAAAGCTTTTCTTTAAAAAATCCAATTTATATTCACATGGAAGGAGGTATAGAGGGTAGGACTTGTCTTTTCAATCCCAGAATAGTTCTTGCAGTAGCTCCTTTTAAATTCACCACAGCAGAAGGAGATAAAGGATATATTGAACCATATATAGAACCCCAAATTTTTTTGAGAACCAAAGATTTTGATGATGATTTTCAGGATAAAGTTATTCAAGCTATAGCAATAGGAGATTTAGAAAATTTCTCTGTGGAAAATGTAAGATATGTGAGAAAAGCTCGGAAGTACAAAGTTTTTTCTGCCTTCTTTTCTCAGAATGAAAAGGTCGTCCCAAGATATTTTTCAATTACAGAATTTCCTTTGAGATCTTTATTAGTTTTAGGTTGTGCATCGGTAATACCGAGATGCTTTTTCAACTCTGATTCTGCACATTTCCCCGAAGAAGTTATCTTCAGAGGTGTAAGTAAGAATTTGAGGATAAATAAAGATTGTGCATTTCCAGAAGTACCCTGGTCATACTACTATATAGCATTCCGAGACCCAACTTTCTTCGGATCAATTCAGGTGAACTTAGATCCTCTCAAAAAGTGTGATGGAGACCCACAAGGATGGATTGAACCGGACAATTATTCGCTCAATAAGGTAACAGTTGATCTAATTCATAGAACTATATCTCCTATTGTTTCTTTTATTTCAAGCGGAGTAGGTTTTATAACCGGGCAGCAGCAGTATATATCAACGGGGGATTTTTGCAAATAAAATCTTTAATCTTCTCTTTTCATCTTCCTTTCCACTCAGGTTCTCTTTTCTGGAAGAAAGCCATAACACCCTCAACAAGGTCTTCCGCCATAGTGTTTATTGAAAGCATAGAAGATAAAAACTCAAGAGATTTTGAAAATTCAAGCTCCCTGGCAGTATAATATGCTCTCCTCCCTAACCTCAAAATAGCAGGACTTTTTTTCAAGAGCTTCAAGACAACTTCATTCACTTTATCGTCAAGCTTATCTTGAGGGACAACATAGTTTATGAAACCAAGTTTCAAAGCTTCATCTGCCGATATTCTTTCCCCCGTTAGCATAAGTTCGAGCAACTTTTTTGGATTAGATGTTACCCTTATCAAAGTAGCAAGTATTATATATGGGAAAAGTCCTACATTTATTTCTGGTGTTCCGAACCTTGCATTTTCTGATGCGACTCCTATATCACAGGCTGCAACAAGACCCAAACCACCACCCAGGGCATCACCATTTACCCTTGCAACCAGTGGTTTCTTATATAATTCCATTACTCTAAATATTTCCGCAAATAATCGCGAGTTCTCATATCTATCTAAAAATGCAGATGAAACAGAAGGATCTGGAGACAAGTCTCCGCCAGCGGAGAAAGCTTTATCACCTTCACCCGTCAAAACAACTACTCTCACTTCCTGATCTTCATTTAGTTCTTTCAGAGCTTGGAGCAACTCTGAGGTCATCTTCGGAGAAATTGCATTTCTTCTTTCTGGTCTGTTCAGCACAACGAATGCCACTTTGCCATCCTCTTTCTTTTCAACTTTTATGGTCTCATACATAACAGAAAAATTTTGAACAATCGTTTAAATTTTTGCACTATTTTCACATTTTTTCAAGAAAAAAAAATAGTAAAAAATTGTTTTCTGAATTTTCGTTTTTTTATACTTATAATGTTACCTTTTTATTTTTTTTATACTTTCGTATGTCATCTGGAACCAGAATTCTCGTAGCCACTTTGATTTCCGCCTTATTTTTGCTTATCTATGATATCTTTGTTATAAGACCAAGAGTAGAAAAACAGAAGCAACAGCTTGCAAAACAATCTGAACAACATCTTAAAGGAACCGAAGAAAAAATATTAGAGAAACCACAAATCAACCTATCTGATAATGATATATTCCGAACCCCAACTGGTTTGACCTCTTTTACTCCGATAGATGATGATTTTTTAAAAGTTATTTTTTCCTGGGGAATAATAGAGAATGTGGAACTTAAAGGTTTCAAATTAAAAGTTGATTTACCTGATAACTTCTATTATGAAAAACCTTTCAGATTCGCTTTCCTGAAACCAGATAGCAAAACCGAAATAATACCTACCAGATTTGATCTATATGGTAATACCATAATATTCTTCTCTGAATCTCTATCTTTTGTCGTAAGTTATTCAAAAGTTTCAAAATATGTTTTTGATTTAGATATAAATCTTTTCGGAGATATTGTAGATGTGATTCCAGTTTTCTATTCCAGAAAATCACAAAATGATAATCCAGAAATCATAGCATCTACTCCAAATATAAAGAATGTAAAAGATGTGAAATCGGGAAATATTGTTGATTTTTTTGGAGAGAAGGGAAGATACTTTTCATTTCTTGTTATGCCATCTTGCAAAGTTTATTTTTCCTCTCAAAATGAAAATTTCTCTACTTTTTCTTGCGATAGAATAATCTCAAAAGGATTTGCCGAATTGAAAATGCGATTTTTTGCCGGTCCAAAAATTGAAGATGAGCTTCAAGTATTTCACAAGCAAGCCTCTGATGTCGCAAAATTTGGATTCTTGCATCCCATATCTAAATTCATCGTTGCCTCACTTGAGTTTATAAATTCATTTGTTGGCAATTTAGGATTTTCCATCATAATCTTGTCTTTACTTGTCAGGTTAATTTTTACTCCACTTAACATCGTTTCTTTGAAATCTATGAAGAAATTGAAAGATATTCAACCAGAAATAGAAAAAATAAAGCAAAAGTATAAAGACGATAAAGAAAGGATTTCCCGAGAAATATTTGAGCTTTATAGAAGAGAAAAAATAAATCCATTTTCAGGATGCCTTCCTCTCCTGATCCAAATTCCAATATTTATTGCTTTGTATCAAGCTCTTTTGAATTCAATAGATTTAAGACATGCTCCCTTTATTTTATGGATAAAGGACCTTTCTTCTCCTGATACGCTTTTTTCATTAAAGTTAGGTAGCTGGGTATTTGAGTTTCATCTCCTTCCTGTTCTTATGGGAGCTACATTTTTGGTTCAACAGCTAATCTCTCCCCAAACATCAGAGGATATATCTTTTAAAATTGTTTTCAATTACCTTATGCCAATCATGTTTATTTTCATTTTGTGGAACGCTCCGGCAGGTCTGCACCTTTACTGGATAACTATGAACATACTTTCTATCTTACACCAGCTTATATTTATCAGAAAATAAAAAATGATGATTAAGAAAAACAAAAATTTTGTCATATCGTTTAGTAAATTTTTTGTCTCAATATTGAGCTTTCTTTTTTCTCTTTCTTTTCTCTTTTCTTGCCAGATTGATATGAACTGCCGAAGACCTAATCCAAACGAGCTAAAAGATATCAAAGATATGGATTACAGGGATGGGAAATTGGCTGTTCTATCTTCACCTCAAGATGTACTCAGCTGGTGTTCTGCATTTGTTTCTATTTTTGAATACTCAGATGATAATTTGAGATTTTTAAAAAATGTTGAGTTATCAGGAAAAATCGCTCATGATTTGGTTTGGGTTGATAAAAAAATTTTAGTTTTAGTTTCAGGTTCAAATGGGCAAGTCATAGATGTTGTTGATCCAGAAGAGGGAAAAGTTATAATTAGCTTATCTTTGGATTTGCAGAATATGGAAGCAATTTTTTCTTATGGAAAATCTATTCTGGTTTTACCTCAATTGGATACGAAAATATTTTTCACAGAAGATATTGATGAATTTATAAGTAGTAAAAGAGGGAAATATTTTACATTAAATTATTTACCAAAATCAGGAGCAATAGCGGAAACCGGAGGTAAAAAATATATTTTCATAATAGGTGAAAAGAACAATATAAATGTGATCTCACAAGAAGGAATTACCCAAAATATTAATATCTCAGAAATAACAACCCAACAACAACGAGAGGATTTTATTTCTGCCGTTTCATCGGAAGTTAAACCATCTCCAAGATTAGATCCACTTGGTAGTAATTTGATTTTTAACTCAAAAATGTTTTTCAGAGATGGACTTTTATTTATTCAAGCAAACTCCGAAGAAATGAAAGGTGTTTTTACATATGATGTAAATTGTTTGGTTAATAAAGATGAGACCCAAAATTGTTCGTGGTTTGTTCCAATAACTTCTGATAGATTAAATGATATTTTCGTTTTCTCACTCCCACTCGATGAGAATTTAAGATTAAAAATTTTCCCAGTTATATACAGTATCTCTGCCGATGAAAAAAAACAATACAGTTTCATTTCCCTTCTTGTTTTCAAAGAAAGAAAATTTTATCTTGTAGACAAAAAGATTATTGATACCTCTCCTCTCTACGAACTCGTCAGATATGAAGTGTCTCAATCTGATGAAGATGGAATAAATTCTGGTAGCGGAGAAAAAGAAGACAAATCAGAAAATAAAAAAGATAAATCAGATAATAAATATTCAGATAATAAATTTACTGATAATAAATTTGCAGGTTCAAATGAAAATAATGGGAATCAAAATATATCCGAAAGCAAAATTAGAAAAGTATTGGCGGTAAAAATGAAATTTGCATTCAAAAAGAAAGATTACGATGAAATAGATTTTTTTGAATACAAAATCAACCTCCACCTGAACCAATAATATCTGCATTAGGCTTTACCATAGAAAATGGATCAAGTATTTTCTCTGCTTCTTGCTGACTAAGAATACCTTCCTCTATCACTATTTCCCTTATAGTTTTTCCTTTCTCAACAGCTTTTTTAGCAATTTCGGCCGCTTTGTCGTAACCAATTTTGAGTGCGAGCGGAGTTGATAGTGCAAGAGACCATTCTACAAGTTCCCTCATTCTACTTACATTTGGTTTTATTCCATCTATGCATTTTTTCGCAAAGTTTTCAGCAGCTGATGATAAAAGTTTTATTGAATTTACAACATGGTAACCTATGATGGGTAAAAAGGTGTTGAGCTCAAAATTACCATTCATACCACCTATTGTTATTGTTGCATCAGAACCTATAACATGTGCGCAAACCATCATCACAGATTCTGGTATTACCGGATTTACTTTCCCAGGCATTATAGATGAACCGGGCTGGAGCGATGGCAAAAATATTTCCCCTATTCCACATCTTGGTCCAGAAGAAAGCCATCTTATATCGTTTGCTACCTTGAACATTGCTACTGCGCAAGTTTTAAGCATACCAGAAAGAGCCACCATAACATCTTGTGTTGCTTGTGAGAAAAAGTGATTACGAGTTTCCTTAAATTCATGCCCTAAAAATTCAGAGATATATTTTATTGCCTTTTTGGGAAAATCTGGATGCGCATTTATTCCTGTCCCTACCGCAGTTCCACCAAGAGCAAGCTCAGATAGCCGAGGAATGTAAGATTCAAGCAACTCTATAACATGAGAAATCTGCTCTTTATATCCTGAAAATTCTTGACCCAAAGTTATCGGTGTTGCATCCATAAGGTGTGTTCTACCTATTTTTATTATATCTTTGAACTCTTCTGCTTTTTTATCTAAACTCTTTTCAAGCGTTCTTAACGAAGGAAGAAGTTTGTGTTTGAGTCCCATCACAGCCGCAATCTGGATTGATGTTGGTATAACATCGTTTGAGGATTGACATTTATTGACATGATCGTTCGGATGAACAGGGTATTTTTTCCCTTTTTCATAACCTAATATTTCATTCGCTCTGTTTGCTATTACTTCATTTACATTCATATTAGTTGATGTTCCGGATCCCGTCTGGAAAACATCTACTGGAAAGTTTCCTTTGAGCTTTCCCTCGTATATTTCTTCCGCTGCTTTACAAATCGCATCTTTTATGTTTTCTGGAATCAGACCGAGTTCAGCATTCGCTTTTGCAGAAGCCCACTTTATAACAGCTATTGCCTTTATTATCTCTTCTGGCATTTCCCAACCGCTTATTGGGAAGTTCTCAACTGCTCTCTGAGTTTGTGCCCCCCAGTATTTATCTTCTGGAACCTTGACTTCACCCATAGTATCTTTTTCTATCCTCCACATTTTCTTTACCTCCTTTTTTTATCAATTTTTTTCTTTCTTTTTCTTTATTTATTACTTTATTTACCTGCTATTTTTTTATACAAGTACAAGAAATCTTTTGTGATAATATGGAAATTTACTTTGGGATTTTTGATTTTTTTCCTGAGTTCTATCAAAATTTTTTCTCTTAATTTTTCATCTGGTATGACAATCACTATGTCTAAATCTGAAGCGCGGGAGAACCTTTTAGTTCCAAATGATCCCGATATGAAAACTCTGCATCCATACTTTTCCCCGATTTTTTTTGACAATTTTATGTATTTTTTAGCATTTCTGATGAGGTCTTCTGATTTTTTCACTTCAAGTTTAAAAGCTTCTATCTCAATTTTGTTTTTATATTCTTTCCTTACTTTGTTTTTGTTCTTTATCATTTTCCCAATATTTTCCGTATTTCCTTGACAAATTTTTCGCAAGCTTTGAAGCTCTCATGAGAATACTCATTTACTGAATATCTTGCTCCTATATAAACTTCATTTAAAATATCAATTTCAATTTTATTCACATATTTTTTCAAGGTTGGATTTTTCTTTGATAAAATTTTCAAGAGTTCTCTTATATCATGTATTTTTGGGAAATTACCATAAAGCTCCATAAGTTTTGCTTTGAGAAAAAGTTGTAAAGATTGTTCAAGCATAAAAAGAGCAAATGTATAATCTTTTCTTTGCTCTAATAATTTAGCATTTTCATAAAGTCTCTCTGACTTTTCCTTTAACTTATCTACAACTTTCCGAGTCTGCATTTTTTACGATGTTTCATTAAACACTATTTCATCTCCTTTTTATTTTTATAATTTTCAGTTTTGCTCTAAAACATTTTTGTAGAATTCAATGACTTGTTTTTTGTGATTCTCAATTGAGAAATTGTGAGATTTCCTTATTGAATTTTCTGAAAGCTTCCTTCTCAAATTTTCATCATAAAGAAGAAGTTCTATACTTTGAGAAAATTCATCTATTTTTTTCGGATTCACAACAATTGCATCTTTGAAGTTTTCAAGTATTTCTGATGCCCCTGCATAAGATGAAACAATTTGTGGAATGCCACAAACCATAGCCTCAAGAACTACATTCCCAAATGAATCAACACAAGAAGGAAATACAACAATATCGCTCAAAGCAAGTATTTCCTCTTTCCTCATAAATCCGGGAGAAATAATTTTTAATCCTTCACCCATTTTCAGAATCTTATTTTTAAGGGGACCGTCACCAGCTATAAGGAGAGAAAATTTTTTATGCCTTTTTATTTTTTTTGCTGCAAGAACAAGTAAATCAAATCCTTTTCCATCCTCTATCCTTCCATAAGATGATATTACATCCCCCTCAATTTCAAGTTCTTTTTTTAATCTATCACGTGTTCCGTCTTTTATTTTTTCTAATACTCTCTCCCTTAATGAAAGATCTATACCGTTGTAAATAACTTTTATTTTTTTGTTTTTTATAAATTTTGTGATATAGTTGAATCTTTTTTCAAGGGTCTTTCGTGAATTGACAATAACTCCATCTGCAAGAATAAATAAAGGTAAATCAATTTTATCCTTCTGAGATATTCTGACATGCCAGATTACCTTGAAGTTATTATTCTTTATTTTTTCTTTTTTCCTCATCAATTTAAGCAGCGAAACATATATCATCGCACGCGAACCGTTGATATGAACTATATCTGGTTTGAAATCATCTATCATATTCTCAAAATTTTTGAGAGTACTCTTTATGAGAAAAATGTTTTTCGGGGAAGGCATATCAAATGAGAAAATTTTTATTCTTTCTTTTTCAAGTTCTTTTCTTATTTCGCCCTCTCCTGGTGTAAATACAGCCAATTTTATCTCATTTTCTTTGCTCTCGTTTTCTTCCTTTTTCAAAGCTTTTGCATATTCCATAAAGTATATCTCACCACCACCTATTACTTCCTTGTGATTGAACACCAAAAGAATTTTCATGCGAGAGATTTTCATTTTGCTCTTTCAGGGCCTCCAAGCTCATAAGATTTAATTTTCGTTTCAGCAATTTTTCTGAAAAGCTTTTCAACCATATATCTGAAAACTTCTTTCTCCTCCAGAGCTAAATTTTTGCTTTCATCTGGGAGTTTAAACAACTCAAATCTATCCTCGTACGAATCACCTTTATAATTGTAATAAATGAGTTTCCATTGTTCTTCTTGAATTACATATACTCTTTTCCATTTTTCGTTTTCTTTACATTGCCATCCACAGGGAGAAGTTGAGGCAAAAATAGTTCTGCTTTTATCTCTTACCAGAGTTTTTATTCTTTTTTTCTTACGATCAAAAGAAATTAATCTTTCACCGTCTGATGGAAATTTGCTTATCTTATCCCCGAGACCTAATATTTCAAAAAGAGTTGGCATAATATCAACCGAAGAAGCTGGTGTTTCTATCTCATAACTTTTTATTCCGGGAATTCTTATTATGCATGGGATTTTCATTATTTCTTGATATAGACCTGAATCTCTGGATGTTGAAGCGTGTCCAACCCATCCATGCTCAAACAACTCCTCGCCGTGATCAGCCGTTATGACCAAAATTACCTCATCCCATATTCCAAGATTTTTAAGATGTTCAACTATTTTTCCTATCTCATCATCCTGCAATTTTATATCAGCTTCATATAAAGTTCTTATAAAATCTTTTTCTTGCTCGGTAAGGTAAGAAAGGTCAAACTCTTCTCTGTAAATTGTTTTTCTTTCAAGGAAAATTTTTATTCTTTCAAAGTCAGCCGTGAGATCTCCTGAAAATTCTTTAAGATATGAATAAGGGAGATGAGGACCGCGAAGGTGGAACCAAACAAAAAAATTTTCATCTTTATGTTTTTCCAAAAACTCAAAAATATTGTTTCCTGAAAATTCAAATCCTAAATTTCCTATTGTATCTCCTGTCCAATGTTCAGCGTATGTTTTCCATCCGTTATCTTTGAGAACTTCAATAGGTGTTTTTATGTTTGAATTCAGAACATATCCTCTGACCTCTACCCCGTGAGTTGAAGGCAGTAAAGATGAAAATATTGAGACCAAAGTAGGCGATGTCCAACCCGAAACAGCATAAAAATTTTTAAATAAGATAGCCTCTTCACAAAGACTATCTATATTTGGAGATGTTTTTTTGTGGTATCCGTAACAAGATAAAAAATCTGCTCTTAATGAATCAATCGTTAAAAACAAAACTTTGAACTTTTTTTGCTCTGCAAAAACATCATTATTCCCCCAAAATACAGAACTAATAAAGGGAATAAGAAAAATGAAGAAGGTTATAATAAGAACTATAATTTCCCTTGTGAAACCGAGTGCTTTCTGAATTCGCTTCATTTCTTGTTTATTTATATTTGATTTGCTATCTTTTTTCTTTTTTCATCTGATATATCTTTTGAATGACATCTCCTATGACATCTGTATCCAGATCTTCTTCGCTGATACTTTTATCAACTTTCCTTTCCTTTTTTTCATCTACAATTCTCTCTTCCTCGGCCGCTGATTCTTTTCCAGTTTTTAATTTTTTTTCAGTTTTCAATTCTTTTTCAGTTTTTGATTCCTTTGTTGCTGTACCATTTAAATCTTTGTGAGGTTTTGAGATACTTTTAAGTCCATCTACAATATAATCTTTAAGATGAATATTGACATACCATTTTCCGAATTTGACATCAAAAATGTTCAAGAATATAACAAGGAGCAAACCAAAAAAAACAAAATATATAAACATTCTTATCATACTGTTTTTTATGTTTATTTACTTTCTTTTTATTTTTTATTTTAAAATTCTGAGAATGACAAATCAAATTAGGATTTTTAAGCTACAAAAATGTGAGCATCAAAATTGTAAATTTCGTCAAAATTTATTTCATCAAAATTTTTAACTTCATACTGACTTCCCATATCTTTGAGGGCTTGCAAAAACTCATATATTTCAGACTTTGTTTTTTCGTCATATTCTGAAATTGCTTTCATAACAGCTGGAGACAGCACCAAGGACACAATATTTCCCCGCAGAGTTATCCCGAGCGACATTCTTACCGACTCAAAAATGCGTTTTTTATCTGAAAAATCTCCCAAAAAAACAAAAATTTTTTTTCGCATAAACTTATTTAGCGTAAAATTATCTTTTATTTTTATATTTTTATTTTTTTATTTTCTTATTTTTTTATTTTTTATTTTTTATTTTTAGTGTTCTACAAAGGGAAAAAGTATATATACATAGGTTATGTTGCGAGAACGCACGGGAAAAAGGGTAAAATTGCAGTAAGGATAAGGAAAAGAATTCCAAAAGAAAAAATGCCTCCAAGAATATTTATAAAGGAAATAAAGGAAGACGGGGAAGAATTAAAGGAGTATAGGTTAAAACTCCTGAAAGAATATAAAAATGGATTAGCAATAATGAAGCTAAATATAAAACCAGAAGAAGCAGAAAAACTTGTCTCACAAGATGTATATATATGTGAAGACGACTTACCGCGGAAAGTAAGAGTAGAGTTGGGAGTGATACCAAGTTTTATTCCAGAGGTTGAAAAAGATGAATCTGAGCTTGAAGAGATAGGTTTCATAACAAAGCCGCGAGGATTACAGGGAGCATTGGCAGTTGTATCTCCAAAAGAAAAAGAATCTATATGGAAAAAGGAAAAACTCAAAATTTTTATTGAAGGCGATGAAAAAGGAAAATTTTTTGAAACACAAATAAGATCGGTAAAAAAGCTAAGGGAAATGTTAGATAATGTGTATCTTTCTGTAAAAGTACTTTATGTCAACGATATAGATGCAGCAGAAAGATTAAGGAAAAGAAGAATTTTTATATCAAAAGCTGATTTACTTTGATGGTGTAATTAAAACTCCTCTTCCCCCTATTACATCTTTATGTTTCGGTTCAACAAAAATTCTAAAATTTCTCTCTTTACCCTTACCATACTCCACAGATAAGTTTATCTCAATAAATTTTGGGATTCCGTCTACTTGATCCCATCTTTCTTGCCATCCCTTATCTCCAAAAGCTTTGACATCAAATGATTTGATACCTTCAAGGATTGGAACAAAAAAACCTCCCTTTTTTAGATCTCCATCTAATTTATTATCTATTCTTTTCAAGAGCCGAGCAGTTTCTTTGCCTTTTTCCTGCTCAAAAACATACTCTATCTCTTTGTGGGTACCACCGTAGTATGTTGTAAAAATTATACTATCAAATGGTCTACCAAAAAAACCCATCTCCTGCAGAATAAATCCACAGCCTTTACACGAGTAAACAGATTCAAATTCTCTTTTGAGCTCATTCAGAACATATATAGCAGTAGATTCTCTATCGGCTGACTTTTCTATAAAATCTCTGTAATTTAGCATAGAAAAAACTACTCCGAATAAAACAACTATACCGAAAGAGACCAAAAAAACTGAAACTATAACTTCTATAAGAGTGAATCCTGACTTTTTTCCCTCAATCACAAAGTTTTATAACTTCCTCTTCAAGCTCAATTTTCCTTTCTTGCTTGACTTTCTCTTTTATATAGTTTATAAGTTCTTCTGCTTCTTGGAAACAAGCTCCACCTTCATTTTCAAGAAAGTTTGCATGAATTGATGAGATTTTAATCCTCTTTGTTAATCTGAATCCCTTGAGACCGAGCTCATCTATTATTTTTCCAGCAGACTCCCCATTTGGAGGATTCTTGAATATGCATCCAAAAGTTTTAGAATTTACAGGTTGAGTTTCAAATCTCTTTTTCAGATAACGAGAAACTTTGTCTCTCACCTCAGTAGGTTTTGCTTTCTTGAACCTCATAGATACCGAGAGAACTATCTGATTATCTTTTATACTACTCCATCTATAACCAAAATTTGGTTTTATTTTCTCTACCCAAAAGTTCCCATCTGATATAGTTAAAACTTCCACATCTTCTACGAAATCTGAAATCCATCCCAAACGAGTTCCTGCATTTACTTTCACAGCTCCGCCGACACAGCCTGGAATTCCTGCTATTTTCTCAACACCTTCAAATCCTTTTTTTATTCCAAGAGCAACAAGAAACTGCAAAGAAGTTCCGGCACCAACTTTGAGGTAAAAACTATCTTTTTCCTCTGTGCAATTTTGAAAATCAAATCTCATGAGCGATATAACAAGGCGCGGAATTTTTCCATCTCTGACAAGCATTTTGGTCCCATTACCGACCACACAAAACGGAATCTCCTTTGATTTTACATATTCTATAGTCTTCTCCAGAGCATCCATATTTCGTGGGAAAACGAATGAGAAAGGTTCTCCACCTATTCCAACGCTTGTGAAATCAGAAAATTTAAGTATTTTTGTTTCTATGTTGAAATGCCTTAAGTCAGACAAAATCCCTCGTCGCTCCTCCTCAAACCGCATAAACAGAAATTTACTATCACGAAAAACTTTTTGTTTTTTACTGAAATTTTTTAGTTAATTTTTATTTTACCCCCTTTCTTGAATGAACTTTATCAGATCCACTACTCTTGCGGAGTATCCATATTCGTTATCATACCACCCTATCGTTTTTACAAAGTTTCCATCTACAACCTCAGTTAATGTTGCATCAAATACACATGATGCTGGCTCCCCAATCACATCAGATGAAACAATCGGATCTTCTGTATATAACAAAAATCTTTTAAGTTTCCCTTCAGCATATTCTTTGAAAGCTTGATTTACCTCTTCTTTTGTTGTTTTCTTCTCAACTTCGCAAGAAAAATCACATACAGATACATTCGGTGTTGGAACTCGGATTGCAAGAGCCGTAAGTTTATCTTTGAGCTCTGGGAAAATTTCATAAATTGCTTTTGCTGCTCCCGTTGATGTAGGTATTATATTTTGCGCTGCCGCTCTTGCTCTTCTTAAATCTTTGTGCGGAGCATCCACCACCCTTTGATCGTTTGTATATGAATGAATTGTTGTGAGCTCACCTCTTTTTATACCAAACCTTTCATGTAAAACTTTCACAAGCATAGCAAAACAATTTGTTGTGCATGAAGCATTAGATATTATTTTGTGTGAAGGTGAATATTTATCATGGTTTGCTCCAAGAACAACGGTAATATCAGGGTTCTTTGCGGGAGCAGTTATTATAACTTTTTTCGCTCCTGCTTTCAAATGTTTCTCTGCCTTCTCCCTTTCTGTAAACTTACCTGTTGACTCAACTACAATATCTACTCCAAGTTCTCCCCACGGTATTTTCTCTGGATCCTGCTCAGAAAAAATATTTATCTCCTTCCCATCTAAAATCAATTTTCCTTCTTTTACTTCTACTTTTCTTTTGAATTTTCCAAATACCGTATCATATTTTAGAAGGTGAGCGCAAACCTCAGGGGGAACGACATCATTTATTGCTGCAATTTCAATTCCTTCATCAAATGCTATCCTGAAAACAAGTCTTCCTATTCTTCCAAATCCATTTATCCCTACCTTCATAACAATATTTTTTTAATATTTCATGAAAAGAATAGAAAAACCAGAAAAATCCAACAAAATATGAGAAAATTTTTTAATGGATTTAGGCTGTGCTGGTCAAAATATGTGGTATAACTTCTTTTGAGGACATTTTATTATGTGATTCAGAAGGGGCTGACTTTTTAGGCTTTATTTTTGTAAAAGGTAGCAAGAGATTTGTTCTTAAACCAGAGGAAGTACTTTCTACAAAGACACAGGCAAAAAAAGTTGCAGTTTTACGGGACCCGGACAAAAAAGATATAAAAGTTTTTAAAGGTTTTGATTTTATACAATTACACGGTCTTGAAAATGAAATAATTTTAGAGGAGGTAAAATCAATCGGAGCTGGCATCATAAAAACTATATTCCCTGACATCAAAGAATCCGTAAATTTATGTAAAAGGCTATCTCCTTATGTTGATTTTTTCTTAGTTGATTCTTCGTCAAAATTAAAAGGATTTGATAGCTCCCGATTTTCAGAAACCAGTCTTTTAGAAATTCTTGAAGGGGGAAAAATTTTCGGAAGAGATTTTTTCATATCAGGCGGTCTTACACCTACTAATGTGAGACAATTTATAGATAGATTTAAACCAGCAGGAGTTGATGTATCATCTGGAGTTGAATATGAAATCGGCAAAAAGGATCCACAAAAGGTTAAAGATTTTATAAAAAACGCAAAAATGGCTGAAAGTAAAAAATCAGAAGAGAAATTATGAATAAAATAAAAAACAACAAATTTTACTCTTTTGATCAAGGTATCGCATTTGATTTTCCCTGGGGAAGTAGAGCCATTTTCTTCTTCAAAGATTATACTCCTGATTTTGAAATTGTTTTCCCAAAACAGAAGCATACATCTTGTGTCCTACTATATCCTGATGAATTTGGAAATGGTAATGAGATATTTTTTGATGGTATTATAAGTTTTTCTGATAAAGTAGCTTTGGGAGTGAAAACTGCGGATTGTCTTCCAATAGCTTTATCTACTCCTGATTTGATAGGGATAATTCATGCAGGATGGCGAGGATTAGCAAAGGGAATAATTCAAGAACTTGCACAGAAAATAGAAAGTCTTAGACAAAGCATGTCATCATCTTATTTTGTTATAGGACCTCACATATGTGGAAGGTGTTATAATGTAGGGAATGATGTGGCAGAAATATTTGAAAGGCTCTGCAAAGAAAACAACATCAGAGTTAATAAAGTAATCCGAAAAAGCAGAAAAGATGGGAAAATTTTTATTGATTTAGCTGGTTTTGCTCTCTCAATTTTACGAAATCTTGGAGCAAAAAAAGTTTTTGTTTCAAAAATATGCGTAAAAGAAGATAATAGATTTTTCTCCCGAAGAAGAGGAGATAACCACTCCCAGATTTCCGTTGTGATAAAAAATGAAAAGAATAAATTATAGATGGACGAAGTTCTCAAAGTTATAAGAGAAAGAAGAAGTATCAGAGCGTATCTTGAAAAGGAAATTCCAGAAGATATAATAAGAAAACTTATTTTGGCTTTGATTTGGGCACCATCAGCCGGAAATCTTCAGGCAAGGAAATTTTACTTTGTAAGAAACAAGGAGATAAAATTGAAGATTGCAAGGGCTGCTTTGGAACAGATATTCATCGCACAAGCTCCGTTAGTTGTTGTAGGATGCATAGATAAAAGAAAAATATCATCAAGATACGGTGAAAGAGGTGTAAAACTTTATGCAATTCAAGATGTAGCGTGTAGCTTGCGAAACCTTATGCTCGTCGCTTATGAAAATGGACTAGGAAGCGTATGGGTAGGTGCTTTCTATGAAGAAGAAATCTCAGAGATTCTGAAATTACCCCCCACATTTAAGACCGGTTGCAATAGTACCAGTTGGATATCCAGCTGAATTCCCTCCACCTCCTCCACGGGTTTCAGAAAATCAAGCGGTTGTATTTGTTGACTGAAAAACAAAATTAAATCTTTCTTCGCACTAAATATAAAAAAGTGCAGAAAGAAACAAATTTTCCAGAGACTGAAACGGAACCTGAATTTATTGATTTTCCGTTTTCAAAATCAATTTCTCATCAACAAAAGCTTGTGAGATCGCCAGCATATGATGTTAATTTGCGACCTTTTATAATAATATGGGAATCAACTTTTGCGTGCGACCTTGCATGCAAACATTGCAGAGCAAACTCAGAAATATTCCGCTCACCAGAAGAGCTACAAGAAGAAGAAGCAAAAGAATTATTAAATCAAATAAAGGGTTTTGGTTTTCCTCCTCCTATTTTTATAATAACAGGTGGAGATCCTTTCAAAAGAGATGATATTTTCTCCATAGCTGAATACGGAAAATTGATTGGTATTCCAGTTTCATTTTCTCCATCTGTTACACCTCTTTTTACAGATGACAAAATAGAGCTCATGAAAAAAGCAGGAGTAAAAGCAATTTCACTTTCGTTGGATGGTCCAGATGAAAAAACTCATGATGAATTCAGAGGAGTAGATGGAGTATTCAGAAGAACAATTAATATATGGGAAAAACTCAAAAAAGCAGGAATCAAGGTTCAAATAAATACAACTGTAACACAGCTCAACAAAGAAAAACTCGCAGATATATTTGAAATAGTAGCAAAAATGAACCCTATGACATGGAGTCTGTTTTTCCTTGTGAAAGTTGGGAGAGCAGAAGACAAACTACAAATTTCACCACAAGAATATGAAGATGTCATGAATTTTTTATTTGATGCAGCGGAATTTGTTCATTGCAAAACAACAGAGGGTCACCACTACAAAAGAATTTTTATTCAGAGAACAAAATCAGAAAATGAATACAGAGAAAAGATAAAACTTGGTCCCTTATATTTTCAACTCAAAGAAAAGCTTGATTTCATAGTAAAAAAACTTGATCTGAAAAAAAGACCGAGAAGAACTCCTATGAATGTAAATGCAGGAAAGGGTTTTATTTTTATCTCAAAAAAAGGAGATGTTTTCCCTTCCGGATTTTTACCTATGAAAGTCGGAAATGTAAGAGAGAAAAACGTAGTAAATATATATAGAGAATCCGAAGTTTTGCAGAAGCTCAGAGACACAAAGAATTTAAAAGGTAAATGTGGTATTTGCGAATTTAAGGAAGTTTGTGGAGGTTCAAGGTCAAGAGCATTTTCATACACAGGTGATCCATTTGAATCAGAACCTTTCTGTATATGGCAACCTTCACCGAGCTGAACTTCAATTTATAGATCAAAGTTAAAATTCAATTTCTAAATCCCTGATCAAATCTTCAATGCCTCTGTAAAGTTCGGGAATTTTTTCCTTTACTGTCTTCCATACAACTCTATAATCATGCCAAAATACTCATGAATTAGCTTATTCCTCATACCTACGATACTTTTCCATTTAATTTTTGGGTATCTATTTCTGAACTCTATTGAAATATAACTCTATTGAAATATATTTCGCTCCTTCTCCAATTATCTCTAAAACTCTCACAAATGACCTTTTTAGCTCTCCATTTTAAATAAATTCTTCTTCATAACTTAAATTCGCACTTTTACTTATTAGATATTCGCATCCACTTTTTATGTCTAAAAGGTAATCTCTTAATTTCTCTCATATATACTCTACTTCATGACTTCATGTAAAATATATTCATATCTCCACAACTTAAAAATTTTAATTCTTTTCTCACTACAATTGAAAAATAAGTGATATTAAACAAAAAAAGAATTCAGCTATTCGTTAATTGAAAATCCTGAACTTAAAATTAATAAAAGGGAGGAAGGAAAAAGAAGAAATAAATGATAGGTCTCACAAAACTTATAACACAAAGAGAAAGTCCATCTGATAGACTAAGATATGGGGATGTGGATGGTAAAACTAAAACTCATAAGTTTGAAGATAATGGTGTATATAGACCGGTTGTTGTTTTCAATATAGCATCCGCCTGCAATCTTGCGTGTCAGCACTGCTACTATTCTGCAAGGTATCAGCCCCTACCAGATGAACTTTCAACACAAGAAATTTTCGGTGTAATAGACGATCTTTCAGAGCTCCAAGTTCCGGTAGTTCTTGTGTCAGGAGGGGAACCTCTAATGAAAAAAGATATTTTCACAATACTTGAATATTTTAATTTCAAAGGAATTGAAACAGCTCTCTCAACAAATGGAACTCTTATAAAACCGTGGAACATAGATAAAATAAAAAAATCAGGAGTGGGATATGTTGGTATATCAATAGATGGTCCCGAAAACATTCACGATAATTTCAGAGGTAAAAAAGGAGCATTCAGGATGGCATCAGAGGCAATAGATATATGCATAGAAAACAATATAAGGACTTCTGTAAGACTAACTTTGACAAGATATAACAAAGACTATCTTTTTGACATCATAGATTGGGCGGAAGAAAAAAAAGTAAATAGATTCTGCATATATCATCTTGTAGCAACTGGCAGGGGCAAAGACATAAAAGACGCCACTCTAACTCCGGAAGAAACAAGAGAAATTATAAAAAAAGTAATAGAAAAAGCAGAAAGATTGAGGATGGAGATACTCACAGTAGATAATCCAGCTGACGGAATTTTCATACTCGCAGAACTTATAAGGAGAGGAGAAATTGAGAAAGCAAAAAAAGTATTCAAAATGCTAAAAAGCCAAAAGGGGGACGGAACAGGAAAAAGAATAGCTGTTATAGCTCATAACGGAAATGTCCACCTTTCACAATTTTGGCTTACAGAAAAAATAGGAAATGTCAGAGAAGAAAAATTTTCAAGAATATGGAACGATAATTCCAATCCAATACTAAAATACTTGCGTGAGAAAGTAAGGGAAGAGCTTGAAGGAAAATGTGGAATATGTCCTGTAAAAAATTTGTGCGGAGGTTTCAGACCGAGAGCATACGCATATACTGGGAAAATAAATTCATCGGACCCGCTATGCTACATAAATCAAGATGATATGAAAACAATAACAGAATTCATAAGAAGAGAAATAGGAATAGAAGAAGAAAAATTATTAGAAGAAAAAAGAGCAAATTAATCAAGTAAGAAAAGGGAAAAATTTTCAGTTATGTGTGGAATAGTAGGAATATATGGAATACAAGAAGCTGTAAGATATACGCTTTTAGGGCTCCACGCTCTACAACATAGGGGACAGGAAGGTGTAGGAGTAGCATGGGTAGATGGTGATAAAATTCACACCGAAAAATCTTTGGGATTAGTTTCAGATTTTGCAAGGAAAATAAAGTATCCCAGAGAAAGTCAAATAGCCGTTGGACATATCCGATACTCAACATCAGGAAAAGCTGATATTATGAATATTCAACCAGTAGTTATTAATGGATTTGAAATAAAAACCGCAATATGCCATAATGGGAACTTTGTTAATTTCTTCTCTCTGAGAAAATCGCTTGAAGAAAATGGAGCTGTTTTCACAACAGATATGGATACGGAAGTTCTCGCACATCTTATAATGGGAGCAAAAGGAGATTTTCTAACTCGTTTGCTCTTTGCTCTCGGAAAAGTAAAAGGAGCTTACTCACTCGTTATCATGACTCCTGATTCACTCTACGGTATAAGAGACCCTTTTGGTTTCAGACCCTTATGTTTAGGTAGGATAAAAAACGCATATGTGATAGCGTCTGAAACTTGCGCACTTGATGTAATAGGAGCAGAATTCATAAGAGAAATTGAACCTGGGGAAATAGTAAAAATCTCAAAAGATGGCATAGAATCAGAAAAAATAAAAAAGCAAAATCCACAACAAAAAAGAGAATGCATTTTTGAGCTGATATACTTTGCAAGACCAGATTCAATTGTGTTCCAAAAACAAGTTTGGGAAGTAAGAAAAGAGCTGGGCAGAATGCTCGCAAAAGAACATCCCTGCGAAGATGCAGACATAGTAACACCAGTTCCTGATTCTGGACTTTTCGCGGCAATGGGATACGCAGAAGAATCTAAAATTCCATTTTTTTACGCTCTTACAAGAAGCCACTATATCGGAAGAACTTTTATAGAACCATCATCATCTGAAAGAAAGGAGGAAGTAAGATTGAAGCTCAACCCAATAAAAGGAGTTGTCCAGGGGAAAAAGATTGTTCTTGTAGATGATTCAATTGTAAGAGGAACAACTTCAAGGAAAATAGTAAAAATGCTCAAAGACGCAGGGGCAAAGGAAGTACATATGAGAATTTCTTCGCCTCCCATAAAGTTTCCTTGCTACTATGGAATAGACACACCATCAAAAGGAGAACTTATAGCTTCATCGCATTCCATAGAAGAAATAAAAAATTTCATAGGTTGCGATTCCTTAGGGTACCTTAGTGTTGAGGGAATGCTCAAAGCGGTAGAAAACTCATTAGGTAATGAACCAGGAAAATTAGAAAAACCTAGTTTCTGCACAGCGTGCTTTACGGGAGACTATCCTATCCCACCTGAGGACTCCGAATTTATAATGCAACTGAGATTGTTCAGAGATTTTTAGCCCTCATAAACTGAATTTGGAAAAAATATCGTGAGGAAGTCCAATATTTAACTTAAATGATATGGTTGCAAGTTTTAGAAAATATTTATTCTTAATAATACCATTATTTTTTGCATTGAATTCATTGTGTAGCAGCAGCAATCAAGATGAAAATAATCCTACCGGTCAGAAGATTGATTGCAAAGAAGATAACCCAAACATCGTAAAAGTCATCACAATAACGCCAGAGAAAATATGGACAAATACACGAATAACTTTAAAAAAAGGCTACGACATAATAATAGAGATTGATGATGAGAGAGCTTTGGGAGAAGAAGAAGTGGATTTTTCAAATCCGGTCCCGTTTGCCGGCAAAAAAGCAGTAATATACAAAATAGGAGAAGATGGTATCCCACAACCTGTTGGTCAAAAAGCATATATAACCGCAGGAGCAGAAGATGAAAATAAAAACTTGTTTTTGGGCTGGAACACAAGAGAACCTCTTATAAGGCAAGTGAAAAATGAAAAGGGAGAAGGAGTCAAAGAAAAGCCCCAACCTATAACTGCAACGGTGAAAATTTTCATTCCAGAAACAGATAAAGTTGTAAGAAGAGTCGCTCTTTATGCACCTCGAAATAATTTTTGGACAAACGAAACAAACCCAAGATTTTACTGGGACCCACAAGATAACGCAATAAGATATATCTTTCAAATTTCTGATTACCCGGATTTCAGAAGAATAGTTGAAACTGTTGAAATATCTGCTTCCGGGGGGCAGGTGAATCCAATATCTACAATAGGCGGAGGAGTTGGTCAGGTTCAATTTAATCTTCAAGAAGGAATATACTGGTGGAGAGTAATAGCTCAGATAAATTTGGGGAGATCATTAAATCCCGTTCCAGTTTGGACATGCTGGGCTCACCCATTCAGACTCGGAGTTGAACTTGGAACTCCACCTCAACCCGCAGAAATCATATCACCAAAAAAAGAAGATGTCTTCAAAGTCGGGGATACGATAAACTTTGAATTCACAGTCCAAGATGACCCTTCTTTTGTTTTTTGGAGAATAAGGCATGTAGTATCTGAATGCGACCAACAACCATCTATAAATCCTAACGATCCAAACTCCGGCAACCCTACTCCCTGGCATGTATTCCAAAGGAGACTTGGAGAAGGGAATTTGAAAGAACTTCCAAAACTTGTTGCTTCTTACAAATATGAGAACCTTGAAAGAGGTAATCACCTTTTCAGAATTGAGGTTAAAGACTCATCAGATACAACAGGCGTTAGCATAAGAACGACAGATTATAGAACATCAGTTGAATGTGAAAAAACACAAGAATCTCAACAAGGCACAACACAACCAACCTCTCAACAAGGTACAACTCAGCCACCAACAGGTGGAGGTCAATAAGGAAGGGGATATTTAGGCTGATAAGAAAAGTTTTTTGAAGTTGTGCTCAACAACTCTTGAAACCTCATAAAAATCAATATTTTTTATTTGAGCAATTTTTTCAACAACATACTTTACAAATGCTGGCTCATTTTCTTTTTTACCTCTGAAGGGTTTCGGAGTTAAAAATGGAGCGTCTGTTTCTGTTAGTATATATTCAAGAGGAGTTTCTTTGGCAACATCTTGAATGTCGTTACTGAAAGTCAAAATACCGGAAAAAGATATGAAAAAACCTTTTTCAGTAGCTGACTTCATCTCATCTTTTCCCCAAGTAAAACAATGAAAAACAGCTTTTACTTTACTATGTGATAGTATATCAAGAGCAATTGAGAAAGCAGAATTTCCCTTGTAAGAGCCCCTTGTATGAACAACAACTGGCTTTTTCAGTTTCTCTGCGATTTCAACATGCCTTTCAAAAATTTTGATTTGCAAATCTGGATTATCTCCTTTGAAAAAGTCAAGCCCGGTTTCCCCGATTGCAACTATTTTTTTTGTTTCTTGATTTTCCTTAATAATTTCTTCAATTTCTTCTACTTTATCAAAATCTTGTTTTTGAAGAGGATGAATTCCGCAAGCTAAAAACACATTCTCAAAATTTGAAAAATCAAGAAGTTTTCTGCTATCATCAACTCCGATTCCGCAACACAGAATGAAATTTACTCCTTCTGCCTTTGCATTTTTTATAACTTCTTCTGGACTTTTTGAAATGAGCTGAATGTGAGCGTGGGAATCTACCATAGTGAGAATTACCAAAAAACTGTTTAACCTATTTTCTAAAACTATCAATAAACCGTTCTGCCCCTTATGAGAGGTTCTCTTCCGAAAAGTCCTTCATAGCTTGAAGTGTAAAGTATTGCTTCAATTTGTCTTATTGTGTCCATAGCTACTCCGATGACTATAAGGAGAGCGGTTCCTCCAAATCTGAAAGGTAAATTTAATCCACCTATAAAGAAAGTTGGAAGTACACAAATAAGTCCGACATATATGCCTCCTACAAATGTAAGACGTGTTATAATTCTATCAAGGTATTCAGCTGTTTGATTTCCCGGTCTCACCCCTGGGATGAAAGCTCCTGCCTTCTGCAAATTCTCAGCAATATCGTAAGGATTAAAAATTATGCCAGTGTAAAAGAACGCAAAAAATATAATAAGAACAAAGTAGATAATGTTGTAAGCGGGAGAAAGAGGATGAAGGAAGTTAGCAATTTTGATAGCAATTTCATTCCGAGAAAAAGTAGCAATAGTTAAAGGGAACATAAGCAAAGATGATGCAAATATTGGTGGAATAACTCCTGAAATATTCACTTTTATCGGCAGATATGAAGAAACTCCTCCTGCGATTTTTCTTCCTAAAATTCTTGTAGCATACTGAATTGGAACTTTTCTATATGAGCCTTCTATATAGACTATAAGGGCAACTACAACCACCATAATAATTCCTCCCATAATCAGGTTCATGGGATCAAGCTCTCCAAGACGCATCAAAGTTATGACATTCCCTAAATTCCCAGGAAGTCGGGCGACAATTCCCGTAAATATTATGAGTGAGACACCGTTGCCAATTCCTTTACGAGTTATCTGCTCACCTATCCAAAGCAAGGACATAGTTCCAATAGACAAAATTATCCCGCTTGATATTCTAAAAAATAGACCTCCCGTGAGAGCGATTGATCCAGCGCCGGTAAGCGTAGTTTCCAAAGATAGCGCCCAGAACATTCCCTGGAAAAAACTCAAAACAACTGTGAGGTATCGTGTATATTGATTTATTTTCTGTCTTCCTAACTCGCCTTGCTTTTTGAGTTCTTGCAACTTCGGAAAAACTGTACTCATTATCTCCATTATAATTGATGATGTAATATATGGCATAACACCAAGAGCAAAAATAGAAGCGTTCTCCATAGCCCCACCTGAGAATAAGTTGAAAAGACCGAGCAAAGTTCCTTCTGCTCTTGCAAAGAATTCTTTTAGAGCTGCAACATCAACTCCCGGCAAAGGTATAAATATTCCAAGCCTATAAATTGTAAGCATAGCCAATGTGAAAAGAAGACGATTTTTGAGCTCAGGAACTTTTGGCAAAGATACTATACCAGCTGGTCTCTGCATAGATGAAAAAGTAATGTCCTAAATTCTCTTTTGTATTTAGCCAAAAAAATCAGAAATTCCAGAGAAAAGAAAAAGTTGGATTAAAATAATAAAATAAAAAAAAGATATATTTTCTTTCTTTTCTTTTTTCAGAGAAAGGAGCCAAGGTAGCTCAGGTGGTAGAGCGGGTGCCTTGTAAGCACCAGGTCGTGGGTTCGAATCCCACCCTTGGCTCCAACTTAGCTCAAAATCAGATGGTCACATTCTCAAAAACCTTTGAAGTGAAATCATCAAAGAGAATACAAAGCGTAGATATAACTTCTGAAATACAAAAGATAATTTCAGAAAGCGGCATAAAAGATGGAATAATAACCATTTTCATTCCTCACACAACTTGCGGAGTATTCATAAACGAAAATTGGGACCCAACGGTCCAAGAGGACATACATTCTTTCCTATCAAAAAATATACCTCAAAACGGAAATTACGCTCATACAGAAGGAAATGCAGATGCTCACATAAAAACAGCTATAATAGGAAACTCCGTATCAATACCGATAAATGATGGAAAAATTCCTTGGGGAACATGGCAAGGCATTTTTCTTGCAGAATTTGACGGTCCAAGAAAAAGAAAAGTAATAGTGAAAATAATAGGGGTAAAATAAACTGTTATTTTCTAAAAAATGCTATTTCTGAGGCTTTTCAATTGCATGAATTATATCTTTTATTTTCTCTTCAAGAATTCTTATATCCGCCTCCGACCAACCCGATTTAGAATAAAAAGACATAATATCTTTTATAGCTTCAAATCTCCGGGAAGACAGAAGTTTCCCTAATCTTTCTCTGATGTCAGGCGGAGAAGCACAAAGAGATAAAGCTATTTCCTTCTCACTAAGATACCCCATAATCTTTGGTAGCTTATCGTCTGGAATCTCTTTGAAAATCCGCAAAGCAGGTAAATTCTCATTAGAAGTCCTTGAAATAGCTGGATCCACAGTAGCAGCAGTATTAGGATTTTCTGACACATCAGACTTTTCAGTCCGTGCTCCTAATTCAGTTGCTTTAGCAAGCCTCTCAGCAAGATTTTTTATTATAGCTTTTGCAGTTTTTGGGAACTTTGATATTATCTCATCTATTCCTCCCTTATACACCACAACCTCTGAATCTTCCAGAGCAACGCATGTAGCAGTACGAGGTATACCTAAAATTGCGCTTATTTCACCAATAGGAGAATTTGGCTGATTTATAACGCTCACAAGATTTTTCCCCTTATAAACTCCAACCTTACCGGATACTAAAAAAAATATGGATTTATCATTTTCTCCTTCCTTTATGATAATTTCACCTTTCTGATAAATCAGAGTACCCCTACTTGTCTTTTTCATAAGTTAAAAATTAATCAATTTTTATAATTTTTGTTATGATGATTTACCTTCAGGTTCCCAAAGCAGCTCTTTGAAGCTTTTACCTCTCAACTTTGCTTGTAAAGATAAAGTTCTAAGCTTTGAGAAGGCATCAAAAGTAGCTTTTGTTAAGTTTATTGGATTATTTCCTCCGATTGATTTTGATAGAGCATTTTTAACTCCTGCAACATACAAGATGGCTTTGACGACTCCTCCTGCCGTCAGACCTGTTCCGGGAGCTGCTGGTCTGAGTATAACGCGTGAGGTTCCAAATCTTCCTTCTACCTCATGAGGTATAGTTCCGTTCACCAAAGGAATAACCACCATATTTTTCTTTGCTGCATTTATAGCTTTTCTTACTGCTTCTGGCGCTTCCGGTGCTTTACCCATACCGTATCCAACAGCTCCTTTCATATTTCCAACAACACAAAATGCCATAAAAGAGAATCTTTTCCCTCCTTTTGTTACACGAGTGACACGAGATGTCATAAGGACCCTTTCTACTATTTCATCATCTTCTTTTGGGATGTATCTTTCAAGGTATTTGTAGGCATTTCCTGCATACATTCTTCCTGCTTTTCCCCATTTTCCCATAAACTTAACCCTCCTTTAAAAATAAATTTTTAAAATTTCAGAATTCAAGCCCCCCTTCTCTTGCTGATTCTGCAAAGGCTTTTACTTTACCGTGATATTTATAAAACCTTCTATCTAATACAACTTTTTTTATACCTTTTTCTAATGCTCTTTGAGCTATAAGTTTTCCAACCTCACGAGCAGCATCTTGCGACCATGTTTTTTTTATCTTATCTTTGAGTTCAAGGGTTGAAGCTGCACAAAGTGTATGACCTTTTGTATCATCTATTATTTGAGCGTAAAAGTGTTTTTTGGACCTAAAAACACAAAGGCGGGGTCTTTCGGGAGTGCCAAATATTTTTTTCCTTACCCTCTTTATTCTTCTTAATCTCCTTATATCCCTCTCTTTTTTTTCTGAAACCATACCTACCATCACCTTATCTTACACTCCTAATTTATTTTTTTTATTAAATTAAAAAAATTTTTTTATATTATAATATCAAACCTATCTCCCTTATTTCTTTTTACCCTTTGCTTTTCCGGGTTTTAAGCGAAGAACTTCATCTTCATACTTTATCCCTGCACCTTTATATGGGTCGGGAGGTTTTATATCTCTTATTTGAGCTGCTACCTGACCTACTTTATATTTATCTATACCTTCAACAAAGATTCTTACTGGGCTTCTCAACCCAACTTTTACATCATCCCACGGAGAAGTATAATAAACCGGATGAGAATATCCTACCCTCAAAACTAATGTATTTCCTTGCATTTCAGCTCTATAACCTATACCTACTATATCAAGCTCAATCTTGTATCCTTCTGTTACACCTTTTATCATATTTGCAATTAAAGCTCGGGTTGTACCGTGCATTGCCTTTGCTTTTCTATCATTTGGTCGTGGATTATTTACAAAAATTTTTCCATCCTCAATCTTGACCTCTATTGGTGGAGTAATTTTCATTGAAAGCTCACCTTTTGGTCCCTTGACCGATATAACTCCATCTTCAACTTTCACATTAACACCAGAAGGGATAACAATAGGCATTCTTCCTATACGTGACATAATAAACTTAAAATAATAAGCAAAAATGACAAATTGAATTTTTCCAGAAATTAAAGTTTTGTTATGAAAGTTTCAGTTATAACTGCTGCGACTTCACATGAGAACCTTGAAGAAGTTATAAGAAGGCTCAAAAACCAAACAAAAAAACCTTATGAGATATTGGTTGTTGATAACTCACAAAACGAAAACGAATCAGAAAAAATAAAAAAAGTAGCAAAAAATTTAGGAGCAAAATATGTAAGAGAAGAAAGAGAAGGATTACATAATGCAAGAAACAGAGGTGTAATTGAAGCAGAAGGCGAAATAGTTCAGTTTATAGATGATGATGCTCTTGCAGAAAGAAATTTAATTGAAGAAATTGCAAAGCAATACAAATCAGAAGACATAGCAGCAGTAGGAGGGAAAGTTGTTCCCATCTTCAAAGCAAAACTTCCAAAATTTTTCAAATACTTAAAATACCAATACCTCTCTGTTTTAGATTACGGGAACGAAATAAAAGAAGTTGATTATCTGATCGGAAACAATATGTCTTTCCGAAAAGATGTGTATATAAAAGCTGGAGGAGTAAATCCCGATGCTTATCAATCTTCAGATAAACTTTTTTTCAGAGGAGATGGGGAAAGTGGTTTATGTAGAAAAATAAAAGAGATGGGGAAGAAAATAATATACACGCCTTATGCAGTAGTATATCATGTGATACCGGAGAGAAGACTTTCTATTGAATACCTGAGAAAAAAAGCTTTCAGACATGGAGTTCAGATGTCGTATTCAAAGTTTTTCGGAGGAAAATTTCCACCAAATCATATTTTATTTTTGAGGTCAAATGCTTTTTTTCTTCTTTTTATCCTGAACAAAATCTTAGGTAAAATTATCCCACATGACATGAAAGTAAGATATGATGTCTGGGGAGAAACTATGAAAGCAAGATGGCTTTATGAACTCAAACTTATCTTTGACAAAAATTTAAGAGAACACGTCTCAAAAACAAACTGGATAGATGAAATAAGAAAATAAAAAAGAGCTTGCCTTATATCTACTTGAATCGGCATGGGCTTTACCTTTATTTCTACTTCAAATAAGCTTGCTAAACTTTGTTTTTTGATTTTGAGTTCTTGATAGATTTGACAAAATTTTCCCAACTTTCTGTTCTTATTACTTCTCTCTTTATCTTTTCCAATTTATTTATTTCATTTATCTTATCTAAAAGTTTTTTGACTTGCCTTGCCTTTGAAATACCAAACTTTGCCTCAATGTCTAACAAAATCGCTTTTTTTAATCCCTCCCTCAATCCTTCTTGCTTTCCTTCCCTTAATCCTTCTTCCTTTCCCCACTTATAAAGGAAAGTTTTTCTTATGTCTACCTCAATCGGCATAGATTTTATCTCTATTTTAACATCAAATAAACCTGCTAAAAAACTTATGCTATCTATATATTTTATGATTTCTTTTTCATTTTTCACAATTTCTACAATTCTTTCTTTGACCTTTCCTATTATTTGAGGTTTATCTTTGAACTTTCCAGCTAAAATTCCTACAATAACCTCCTCAGGTTTATTACTCTTTATAAACTCATCTGGATCTATTTTCTTCATATCAACAACTTTGAACTTGTGAATTGTAAATTCTGTCCTAAACACAGAAGGCGGAGGATTACCTTTTCCCACAAATAAAACAATTTGCGTGGGAAATTTCTCAAACTTCTGTCTAATCGCAACGGAATATATCAGCATCCTTTCAGGCAAAGTTTTATCATGCTGAACCTGAATTTCAATATGGAAAATTTTTTCTTTTGATCTGAGCAGCAAATCTGGGCGAAGGGATTTGATAAGTTTTATTTCACCTGTAATATCTTCAAGTTCCTCTTGTATTTGCTCATCAGTGGCTATTGATATAATCTTTCCCGCAGCTTTTGAGAAAATCTCTTTCAAAATTGGGTCAAATCTTTTCAGCTCCTTCATGAAATAAACTCTCCGCTCTTATACTTGATTTTAAAAAACAAGTCTCATTTTAAATTAAAAACTCTCACTTATAGTGTGGACTTAAAATCAAATCTTGAACTTTTCAAGCTTTCCTAAAATCTAAAATAGAAAGCAAACTTATTTAAGTAATGAAAAACTTTATTCCTGTAAGCGAGCCTTGGCTCACCGGTAAAGAGTTAGAATATGTTCAAGATGCGATAAAAAGTACATTTATATCATCTGAGGGAAAGTATATAGAAGAGTTTGAGAGAAAATTTGCAAATTATGTAGGTAGAAAGTTTGGAGTCGCATGCACAAGTGGGACATCAGCTCTGATACTGGCTTTCCGAGCTCTTGAACTTGAAAAAGGTTCAGAAGTTATTTTACCCTCATTCACAATAATCTCCTGCGCTCTCGCAGTAATATATAATGAACTTATTCCTGTTTTCGTTGATTCAGATATGAAGACATGGAACATGAATCCAGATGAGATAGAAAGAAAAATAACTTCAAAGACCAAAGTTATATTGATGGTCCATACATACGGGTTTCCTTGCGATGTAGATAGAATAGTAAAAATTGCTCAAAAATACAATCTTTATGTCATAGAAGATTTTGCAGAAGCAATAGGTTCAGAATACAAAGGAGTAAAATGTGGGAATTTTGGAATTATAAGTTGCACAAGCTTTTATGCTAACAAATTAATAACGACCGGAGAAGGTGGAATGTGTTTGACCGATGATGAAAGACTTGCTGAAAAGATGAAAAGGTTAAGGAATCTTGCCTTTATTCCAGAAAAAAGATTTCTCCACTATGAACTTGGTTTTAATTTCAGAATGACAAATATCCAAGCAGCTATCGGACTTGCACAACTTGAAAACATTGAGGAAAGAATAAAGAAGAAAATTTTTATGGGGGAATTATATTCTCAATTGCTAAAACCTCTTGAAGATGAAGGTGTAATTTCTCTACCACCACAAGATCCACAACACAAAAACACATTTTGGATGTACGGCGTTCTACTGAAAAATGGGACTACTGCGGACGAAATTATGAAGAAGCTTTATGAGAAAGGGATTCAGACAAGACCTTTTTTCTATCCACTTCACCTCCAACCTGCATTTGAAAAATTTCCCTGGTTCAAAAAAGATAACTTACCCGTATCAGAGTATCTTGGAAAGTATGGTTTTTACCTTCCATCAGGGCTTACCTTGGACGAAGAAAAAATAAGGTTTGTTGCCCAATCATTAATTGATATTCTCAAAAAATAAAAATTTAGCTATGCAAGAGAAGACATTTGGAAAGCTCTATTCAAAGTTTTATGACATAATTTACTACGACAAAGACTACAAAAAAGAATGCGACTGGATTGAAAATGTTTTGGAAAAGTTCGGAGTAAAAGGAAGGAAAATTTTAGATCTTGGATGTGGATCTGGTAACCATTCAATAGAACTTGCAAAAAGAGGATATGAAGTTGTAGGAGTTGATAAATCTCAGTATATGATAGAAAGAGCGGTTGAAAAAGTAAGAAATCAAAACTTAAAAATTGATTTCATAGAAAAAGATATAAGGAATTTTGATCTCGGAGTAAAGTTTGATGTGGTAATCTCTATGTTTTCTGTCATAAGTTATATAACTGAAAATCATGATTTGCTCTCCACATTTTCAAATGTGAAAAAACATCTCAGAGACGGAGGTATTTTCATTTTTGATGCATGGTTCGGACCTGCGATTTTACATCAAAAACCTGAACCAAAAATAAAAGAAATAAAAATTTCAAATTCAGAAAAAATAATAAGAATAACCTTCCCTGAACTCAACATAATGGATCACACAGTGGACATAACCTATAAATTATTTTATGTTTCAGAAAGTAGCTTTGAAGAATTTGAAGAAGTACATAAAGTAAGATATTTTTTCCCAAAAGAGATAGAGTTTTTTCTTACCACCGCCGGATTTGAAAAAGTTCATTTATTTCCATTTCTCAAATTAGAAGGAAAACCTTCAATAGATGATAGAGATTTTTCTTGCGTTGCACTGTAAAAAATAGCATTTTCTTTGAAATTTAGCATTCTCTTTGAAATTTCTCCTAAACTACTCTTCATCAAGTCTAAAACCACTCTTCTCCAAGAATTTTCTTTTCTAACAAGAATTCTTTTTTTAAGATTTTCTTTTTTTTATTTTTTATTATGCATATTTTTCAATAATGGCAAAAAGAGGATGGATCTATACGGAAAAAGATGTACATAGAGAGTGGCTCAAAAAAATAGAGCAAGGAGAAATAGGAAGAGAATGGTATCTTCTTATTTTCAGGAAAAAGCTAAAAATCGTAAGGGAGTTTCTTGACAAAGAATGCAAAGGAAAGAGAATATTAGATGTGGGTTGCGGAGAAGGAATTTTAGTAGAAGAATACAGAAAAAAAGGATACGACATAGAAGGGGTTGATCCAAATTATGAAAGCGATTTCGTAAAAAACGGGGATGTAACAAACCTTGAATACGAAGATAATTCGTTTGATGTTATACTGCTTTTAGATGTACTTGAACATATTCCTTATGACAAGCAATATATTGCCCTAAAGGAGATAAAAAGAGTATTGAAAAAAGGTGGTTTGCTTTTGATGAGTGTTCCTAATCTTGCAGCTTTTTCTTCAAGAATAAAGTTTTTAATTTTCGGCAAACTATCAAGAGCAGACAAAGACTTTAACCATGTCGGAGAAAGACCGTTTGAAGAATACAAAGAGCTTCTTATGAAACACGGATTCAAAATAAATAAAGTTTGGGGTATAACAATAACACTACCTTTGATATGGCAACTTGAACTTATTTTCCACAAAAAATGGCTCCGATTCATGATTACCTTCTCAACTGCCTAAATATACCGTCCTTATCTTTGCTCAACATATTTCTTGCTGAAAATTTGAAGTAAATAAAGGAAATAATAAAAATACAAAATATTTTTTACTATATATGAAAAATATGAGGTTTGAAAATATGAACTATCTTATCAAAAAATCAATTTTTCTATTAAAGAATTACGGCGTAAGAGAATTAGCTTATAGAATTATTCATTACTTACCCAACAGATTTTCTCAAAATTTGAAATCATTATCTTTAAATATAAAAGCAAAGAAAAATCTGGAGCAGATTATTTACTCTATTAGACAATTCAATTCAGATGACCCAGATAATATTTTTGATTTTTCTCGTAATTTTTATGAAGGAATAATAAGACCTATACAATTTAAAAGTGAATTTGTAGAACTGCTCAAAATTTTCAAAATGTTAAATCCAAAATATATTTTGGAAATTGGAATAGCCAAAGGAGGTACATTGTTCTGCTTCTGCAAATTAGCCAAAGAAGATGCAACTATTATAGGAGTTGATTTGGAAAATTATCCTGATTGGAGACTTCGGATTTTTGAAGCATTTAAAAAAGGAAATCAAAACTTATTTATTCTCTCAGGAAAAGACTCTCATAAAATAGATACTTTGAACGAAATTAGAAGTATCTTAAAGGGGCAAAAATTGGATTTCCTATTTATTGACGGCGATCATACATATACTGGTGTAAAAAAAGACTTTGAAATGTATAGCCCACTAATTAGAGAAGGCGGTATTATTGCTTTTCATGACATAGTTGAAAGTAAGTTTGATAAGAAGATAGAAGTTTCAAAATTCTGGAACGAAATAAAATCTAATTACGAGTATAGAGAAATAATTGCTGACCCTAATCAAGATGGAGCAGGTATAGGCGTAATTATCAAAAAGTAAAAAATTCATTTTCAATCTATCTTTTATTTTTCTCCTTGATTTTCAACGAATATTTACGAATTTACAAGGTTCTCATAGAAAACTTTGAAGTTTGGAGAAAACTCAAACTTTGGATAATTTTCTTTTATTGAATTTACAAATTCTGCGTAATTTTCACGAATTTCACTTACAGCTCGTGGGATTTGTGCAAATGAATCAATTACAACTCCAAATTTGTTTTCTTCTGTTGTTTCTTTGAGCTCTGGCATATTTTTTACAATAACTGGTTTTCCGCAAGATAAATATCTGAAATATTTTGAAGCTGACCATCCAGCGAATTTATCATTCAATCTTTCTGTGTTATACCACACAAATCCTATATCATGGTTCAAAACAAAATTTTTGAAATCTTCATACCCTAAAACTCTCTCATATATTTTGACATTTTTCAATTTTGAAATTTTTTCTTTTATTTCTGAGATTCCATATTTTGATATCCCATGAAAGACAAAAATAAAATCGCCATTTTTTATGTAATTTTCTATTCCTTCGAGTATATCTTTTTCAAGTCCACCGGCAAACAAGACTTTTACTTTTTTATGAGGTTTTTGACGCAAATCCTGAGTTGCAAAATCGTAGCTATTTGGTATCACAAATTTTGGACAACTTATTCTGAAAATCTCCTCTGATATTTTCATTCTTGTTGGACTCAAAGAGACAAAAAAATCAGAGTTTGATATAAAAATCTGCTCCAAAAGTTTTCCTATTCGTTTTTTTAGTGGATTTTGGTAATCAAGAACAAAAAGTTCAAGATGATAGCACACAACCTTTATTTTTTTTATCTTTTTTATTATCGGTAAAGAGAATGTGCAAGCCATAATATCTGCTGGGTCATATACAAAAAGAAAATCGTATTTTATGTTTTTCAAAGCGGAAAAACACAATTTTATCCTTCTGAAAAAATTCTTTTCTCCTTTTTTTATCTGATTCACATAAATCTTGTCATCTTTATCTACATCTAAACCAGACACAAGAATATTTTCGTGCCCGTGCAATTTCAAAAATTTCACAATATGATATAAAGGTATGCAGGTTGAAAAATATCCAAATGGCTTTGTAAGTATATGAAGAAATCGCATAAAAGTTCTCACTCTTTTCCTTCTATTCCGTCAAATCTTTCTTTATCTTCTTCACCTGTGTATGGACCTTGCTTTACTTCTATCAAAATAGAATCCTCTAAAAACTCAAATCCATGTGCTCCCCCGCAAAGCAATATTATGTCTCCCTTCTCTAAAATCTCCGATGTAATATATTGCTTTCTGCTATTGTATAAATTTACTTTGACTTTTCCTTTTTTTACAAAAAGAACCTCTTGGGTAAAATGAACTTCTCTTTTGTTATATATGTGTCTGTGAGCCTGAATTATGTCACCTTTTTTATGCGGCAAAAAGCCAAGCTGCTGAGAAAGATTATCTGGTGTGAAAAATTCTATTTTATTTGACGAGAATCTATCTCTCAAAATCACCGCTATAAGCTCCCCCTCTGAGTATATATATTCTAATCCGTCTTTTGGTGTTTCTTTAACCATTTTTCTTTATCTTAATTTACACCAGAAAACACATCAAAAATACCATAAAGTTAGAATCATCAATTTGAACAATTATTCAAAAAGTTGAAAGTTTAGCAAAATTTTGAACCTGGAAATTAAATTATTTCTCAGTATAGCAACAGGTTCAGCAGGAAGATCGTTTTTGAAATGATGAAAGGAGTTAAGAATAAAATATGATTTATCAGAGCTCAATAGAAGAATTAGCTGAAAAAATCGGAAGATCAATTTATGAAAAGGAACCACATGATTTTTCAGAACAGCTGAAAAAATACGGATTTTTAGATGTCCAAGAAGAATTTGAGATAAAAGATTTATCAGCCATCATAAAAGCAATATCAAGGTATAATTTTCCTGCCGGGATATTTATTGCTATGAACTACGCTACAAAAATTCTTTTGAAATCAAATAAAATTTCTTCTGTTCCCACAGAAAACATAACTTTCTCAACATGTCTCAAACCTGATGGAAAGTTCTTTATCTTTGCTGATATTGCGGACTTCATAATTGAAGTAGAAAAAGAAAAAATAAAAATGTTTTCCAGAGAAAATATTAACTTACATAAAATTCCTTCACTTTCTTTTGAGTTATTTACGATTTCAAAAAAAGAAGATAGAGCCGGGCAAAATCTCCATCTTAGCAATTTAAATCAATCACCTTATGAGTTTTTCTCAAAGCTATATTTCTTTATAGATTGTGCAATATGTGGAATGATGGAATATGCATTGAGTTTAGCTCAAAAGTATGCATCAGAAAGAATTCAGGGAGGAAAACCAATAAAAGATTACTTTGCTATAAAAGAAAAAATATATAAGATCTCAGAATTTGTAAATATCGTTTCAGAAATCATAGATAATCTTTCGGAAAATCCGGAAAAAATTCATAGGAAATCGTTTTTCATCACAGGATTTGTACTAAGGGAAAGCCCAATTTTACTTTCAGAAGCAATCCAAATATTCGGCGGATACGGATATATGAAAGATTTCAAAGTAGAAAAATTATACAGAGAAGCCGAAACCCTCAGAAACCTTACAGAAATATACAAATTAGAATTCTTCAAACCGGAATAAAAAAAAGAAAAAAGGATAAGAGAAAAAAACAACAAAAGCAAAAAATAGTCAGGCAAAAAGATAATTAGGTAGGTAAAATAACCTAAATTTCCAAAAGAAAAAAAATTGGGATTAAAATTTCTGTATGGATTTTTTCAGAGGAATAGAGCAGTTTGAAATAGATTTTGAGGGAGAAAAAGGGAAAATTCCAGTATTTTATAGATCAACCTATGGGGTCTTTGGATTTTTTCTTGCAAAATCATCAAAAGTAAAAGAACTGCTTCCAGCCAGAATAAAGGAAAGATTTAAAGTCCCAGAGCTTATACCTGGGATTACATTTTGTGGAATTGCAGGTTTTATGTACAAAGATTCAAGTTTAGGACCTTACAACGAAGTAGCAATCACTTTCCCTGTACAACAAAAACCAAAAATACAATCAACCGCATTCATTTTAAACCTCCTGGATAGCATAGTGAAAGGAGAGTTTCATGTTCATGTAAGACATCTGCCGGTGACAACAAAAATAGCGAAAGATGCAGGCGTAATAATTTACAACTACCCAAAATTTATAGCAGATATTGAGTTTCAAAATGGTGGCTCTTTCACATTAGCAGAAAACAAAAAAGAAATACTATCTTTCAAAATAAAGAAGGATCAAAAATTAAAATTTAAAATCGAGAGAAAAAAGTTTTTGTTCACAACTTACCAAGAAAAAGATGGAGCAATAATAAAAGCAGAAGTCCTCGCAGAAGGCGAAAATATATTAATGCTACCCGGTGGAGCAGAAATTAGCCTCAACAAAGAAACCCAAATCGGAAAAGAACTTGATGAGATCCTCACATCAAAAAAAGCAATAATGTCAATGGCAATGGAAAATATGAAATCTATTCTCCACCTTCCAGTAAAATTATGCTAGAAAAAAGCATCAGAGAAAAAAAGAAAAACTATGAATAAGGAACTGGGATAATAACAAAAAGATAAATTAATAACCCTATGAATGACAAAGAAAAATTTATATTTGATTTTTTAGATAACATAGAGTTTATATCTCCTCTGATCAAAGGATTTCCAAAATATGTAGAAGAGATAGAAAGTATAAGAGAAAAAGCAAAAATATTCATTCGTGAAAACAGAGAAAAAATAGATGAAGCAGAAAAAAGAGCGGAAGAAAATCCATACTTTTTTGATTGGGATATAGTAAAAGAAGGAGGGAAAAGAGGGTTTTTATCGTTCATAATACCCAAAGAATTTGGAGGAGGTGGAGTAAAATCGCTACCCTACTCTTTTTTTGAAGAAGAGTTGTGCGCAGAATCTGCCGGAATAGGAAATATATTTGGGGCTCACGCCCTGGGACTTACTCCAATTCTGCTCTCACCTTACATATTCTCTTTTTCACACATCATAAATGAAGTTGTTGAGAACGAAAAGAAGTCTCCAATCCTCTTTGCTTTTGCCCTCACGGAACCAACAGGTGGCTCTGATGTTCAACAAAACGAAGATTGGCTCAAAAAAGCTAAAATATTGACAGTTGCAAAAAAAGTCAAAGGTGGGTATATACTCAACGGACGAAAAGTTTTCATTTCAAATGGTTCAGTAGCAAAATATCTCACAGTATTTGCCATACAAGATAGACAAAATCCAAGTTTTATGTGTCTTCTTGTAGAAAACAACCCAAAAATTGTAAGCAGAGTTGAAAATAAAATGGGACAAAAAACAGCTCACGCAGCAGAGCTTGTTTTTGAAGATGTATTCGTACCAGATGATATGGTAGTTCTAAAAGAAGGGGAAGGATCATTTATAGATAGAGTTATTCTGTCTTTGACGCGAGCACCAGTTGGAGCAATAGCCACAGGCATAGCAAAAGGAGCTATAAAGAAAACTTTGGAAATACTAATAAATTCAGAAAACGAAAAATTAGAAAACGAATTCGTTGCAGATAGAATATCAGAAGCTATATCAAAGCTCCAGATGGCAAGAAGCCTTTGGATATCAGCTTGCTTCCTTCAAGATTATGAGGGAACGATGAAAATAAATGACCTTATTCCCGTAAAACTTATGGCTTTAATTTTTTCACAAACTTCCAAAATATGGGAAAATACTACAAGAAAACTTGGAAGAAAATTAGGTGAAATGCTAAAAGACCTACTTTTCAATTACCTTGCTAAAAACCTAAAAAAATTTGAATCTTTTTCGTCTATGGCTAAGTTTTCAGCAACTCAATTTTCTTTTGAGGTTTGCAGAATATGTATGGAGATACTCGGGGAATTAGGTCCTGATAAATCTAAAAAAGTAGAGAGATTTTTGAGAGATGTAAGACTGACACAAATTTATGAAACAACAAACGAAGTGAATAAAATTATTTTGTATAGAAACCTTCTTGGAGCGAAGAAAATATGATTCTTGAACTTCTAAGAGATTTGGTATTTGAAATAGCAAAAAAAGAAATTCCACAAGATGTAAAAGAAATAGCAGAAAGGCAGATAGAAAATCTGAAAATATCAGCAGAAGCAGGTAAAAAAAACAAAGCATTCAGTGGAATTGAAGAAAAAGTTGAAAAGATTGGATTATCATCTCCGCTGAAAGAAATTCTTTTAAATTCAGCAGCATCTACAATTTACGATTGGGATGACTATCTTTTTGCAGGACATACAGGACACTCTGCTGTCTTCACATCTTTATTTTTAGGTGAAAATTTCAAAATAGAAAAGGAAAAAGTATTGAAGGCTGTAATAGTGGGGAATGAAATCGGCGGAAGGTTTGGAATTGCTACCTTGATGGGACCACTCAACGGTCAGATGATGACTTTCCTTCACGGTATAATTTCAGCTTCAATCACAGAGTTTTTGATGGGAGATATAAGCAAAATACCAAAGAAAATCTCATTTTATGTCTCAAATCCTCACTTTTTACATTTCGGAGGATTTATGGGAGGAGAAACAAAAGTTTTCTCTGTTGCTTTCCCCACAATTCAGGGAGTAATAGCATCTATTTTTGATTTCAAAGAGAATGAAAGAGCATTTGATAGTTTTTTCAAACTATTCTCATATAGCAAATTAGAAAAGAAATTCTTAGAGAAAGTTTTTTCTCCTGATTTTTTTCTGACAAGAACCCTCATGATAAAGGAACTCCCAGGGTGTGCTTATGTTCTTCCACAACTTGAATGCGTAATATCTTTAAAAGATAAAATAATAGAATCGTTCGGTAAATTTGATATTGATTGTGTTCAGAAAATAGAGATTGAATACTCCATAATTCCTGCAATACTTGATTTAATCTCGTCAAAATTTTTAGATTTCTCAAATCATATCCCTGCTCAATTTTCAACATACTGTACTATTGCTCTTGCACTTTCTGGTGATAATTTTTCATTCAGATCATACGAGAATATAGATGATGAGAAATCAAAGATTTTGCAGCTTACATCAAAAATTCAAATAAAGCACAATCCAAAATATACAGAGGAAGTTATTGAAAGAGTTATAAATCATTTTCCTTTTCTTCTTCTTTCTAAGCCTAAAATCACCGGTCTTATAAGGGCTTTACTTTATTCCGAAGCGAAAATAAACACTTTAGAAACTTTGCCGATTTTTCCGAAAGTTATAAAAACACTAATACAAAAACCGGAAAATAAAGATGCTTCATTCTCCCCCGATAGCTTTGAATTTATATTCCCTGCGAAAGTTAGAATTTTATACAGGAACGCAGTATTTGAAGAAGAAAGATTATCTCACTCATTTCCTGCAAAATCTGAAAAGGCAGAAGAAATAATAAAGAAGAAGAAAAAATTTGTTATGTCAAACTATCAATAGATGAAAGAAGAACTTATGAGAAATTGAATGGTTTAAAAAGTCTTCTGGACAGAACAAAAATAACTACAAATAGGGCATATAGGAATGCTTCGGTGAAATCTTTTGGAATATTTTCGCTCCCACCAACTCTCCATGAGCAACCTACTGCTTTGCAGGATTTATGTTAAAATCCACTATATACACAAAATATTAATGCAGTAAGGCTTAAATTTCTACGATAAGAAAAAGTACTTGATTATTTTCTAGAAAAAGTCCTTGACTATTTTCTACGCTATCCAGAATTTTCCCAGAAACTACAACAAGATCAAATCCAAAAACTTTTTTCCAGTTCCTGAGGTTTTTCAAACTTTGAGTACTTTATCTTACGATTCACAACGGGATCAAGAGAAAATTCAATTTCTTTTTACTTTAGTTAAAGCCATGAACCTACCATTTTTTCAAACTCTCTAATTTTTCTTCTGGTGATACCTCTTTATCCCTCCTTTCATCAATTTTTATCACAGTTGAAACTCTTTTTGCTCCTTCTTCAAACACAGCTTCTTGCATTTCCAAGATCGCTTGAAAAACCCTCTCTTTTTCTCCGTATAAGATTGTGAACATAGCATCTGTTTGATGTTGTATATCTTTATATTTTTCAAGAACTCGTAAAGCAGCTGCAACATATCTTGATACAGATGGAGTTTCCGTACCCAGAGGAGTTATACTAACAGCGGCTATGATCTTCCCCATACTTTATATTATTTATATGAAATTGAGTTTGAGCAAAAAATCTACAAATGTTATGTTTTTTCTCTTCTCAATCATTTTACTTTGCTGCCAAAGATACGATAATAACCCCCAAGAGCATAAGGAAAGCTCCTTCAAATCTTTTTCCGAATTCTTTATCTTGAAGAAAAAATTTACTAAGAACGACTGAAAAAAGAATACTCGTTCTCTTGATAGATATCATGTAAGCTGCCTCAATTTTTGATATAGCAACAAAATGAGTAATAACAGCTATTCCCATCGTTATACCTATAGGTAAAGAAAGTTTATCTGGTTTTATTAGTTTTACCTTCTCTTTTCTCAGAAGTAAAAATATAGCGGAAAAAATAATAGAGTTAGATAGCATATATGTACTTCCGAAAAAAATTGGGTCAATATGTAAAGCTAAATACCTTCCGAGAACAGATGTGAAAGAATAAATCAAAGAAGATAAAATCATCAGAAAAACTGCTTTCATATCGGAGGATTTTTTCCCTTTTAATTGCTCCAAACCGGAAGAATTTGCAGATTTCAAAATTATAAAGCTTCCTGCACCAACAAGAAGAACTCCACCTAAACCATACAAGGAATATTTATCATCAAGAACAAAGATTGAAAATAAAGGAATAAATATTGGAGTAATGGATTGGAAAGGAAGAACGAGTGAAGCTTCTGAAATTTCAAGAGCTTTCATATAAAAATAGGCTGCAATAATTTCAAGTGGTATTCCAACAAAATAAAGAACCAAATATTTTAAATCTATCTTTTGCCAATTAGTAAAAACAAAAGGGATAATAAATGGTATCACAAAAAACCACCTTACAAAGAGTGTAGATAAGCCACTCTCTCCCCTTTTCTCTATAAAGATTTTACATAAGATATCGCTCAAAGCGGTAAAGAAAGCACATAATGTAGCAACGAAAATCCAAAACATAAAGTTCTAAAATTGAAGTCAAACAGATTTACTATTATTTTTTCTTTCAGAAATAACTTTGCCCCATCTTGAAATAGCAGTAATAAAAACAAATGAAACTATAACAAGGTAAAGAGAAAGAACGAATACATTAAGGTAATCTCCAAAAATAACCCGCTGAGCCACATCAGGTGATGGAATATTTGCAGGCAATTGACCTTTCAGTAATGCTTCTTTGAGATAACTTGCGTGTGCAAGAAAACCTATCTTTGGGTCTGAATGAAATATTTTCTGCAAGGCCCCAAAACTTGTGTTGAATACAACAAAAATCATAGGAATTGCAGTTATAAATGCATACTTTAATTTTCCGTTGTTGATAAGATATGTTGTGGCTATGATAAGAGCCATACTTGCAAGAAGCTGATTTGCTATACCAAAAATCGGCCAGAATGTCTTTATACCTCCATAAGGATCAACAACCCCAGCATAAAGAAAATATCCCCAAAGAGAAACTGTTACAAAAGTGGCAATAAAAGATGAAAACAGAGAATTGTAATCGCCAAGCTTTGAAATTAATCTACCTGCAAGGTCTTGAAATATAAATCTCCCAATTCTTGTTCCAGCATCAATAGTTGTGAGTATAAAGAGAGCTTCAAATAGTATTATGAAGTGATAAAAGAAAGCAATAAGATGCTCTCCGAAAACCTTTGAAAATATAAGAGCCATGCCTATTGCCAAACTTGGAGCTCCACCAGTTCTTGAAAGTATAGTTTTTTCTTCTATAGCACGAGCAAGATTTTCTATATCTTCCGCGGTAATATAAAACCCCCAAGTTCTTATTTTTTCCACAGCAGATTCCACGGTCTTACCTATTTCAGATTGAGGAGAATTTATAGCAAAATAAATTCCGGGATCCATAGTAACAGCAGCGATCAAAGCCATAACGGCAACGAACGATTCCATAAGCATACCAGCGTATCCTACAAATCTTGCATCTGTTTCTTTATCTAAAAGTTTTGGAGTTGTACCAGAAGACACAAGTGAGTGGAAGCCAGAAATTGCACCGCAAGCTATTGTTATGAACAAAAACGGAACCAAATCCCCCTTCCATACAGGACCATCTCCGTTTATAAATTGTGTTATAGCTGGCATTTTTATTTCAGGAATAGCGAGGAATATTCCAACCGCTAAAATAACAACAGTTCCAATTTTCAAAAATGTACTTAGGTAATCTCGTGGAGCAAGTAGAAGCCAAACGGGTAGCACAGAAGCAGATGCTCCATAAAGTATAAGGAATATCGCAATTTGCTTTTCGGAAAGAGAAAAGAGTTTTGAAAGTTCGGGATGTAAAGCTATAAATCTTCCAGCAACAAGACTTGCAATAAGGGCTAAAAAACCAAATAAAGATGGCAAAGCAACATCTCCAGGTTTTATCTTCCACATCCATACTCCCATAACCATAGCTATTGGTATGGTCATGAATATGGTAAATACTCCCCATGGACTTTCAAACATAGCTTTCACGACAACGAGAGCAAGAACAGCCATAAGAATTGTAAGTATTGAGTATATTCCTAAAAGAACAAGCGTTCCCGCGAATTTACCAAGTTGCTCAGATGCTATCTCTCCCAAAGATTTGGCTTTACTTCTTGTAGATATTATGAGAATTACCATATCTTGAACAGCACCAGCTAAAATGACTCCGAATATTATCCATAAAGTAGCCGGAAGATACCCCATCTGAGCCGCGAGAACCGGTCCGACCAGAGGTCCCGCTCCACTTATTGCAGCAAAGTGATGTCCAAAAACCACATATTTGTTCGTAGGGACGAAATCATACCCATTATTGAAAATGTGAGCGGGTGTTGGGTTCGAAGGATCTAACCTGAAAACTCTGTTTGCTATGAATCTACTATAATATCTATATCCAACAAAGTAAGAAGATAGAGCAAGAACTAAAATCCACGCTGCCGATATGTTCTCTCCTCTGTATATTGCGAGAACAAAAAGAGAAAGGAAAATAAGGGAACCGAAAATGAAAGGTATAAAAGGACCGTTGAGTTTTCCGGAATTTTCAGCCCTAATGATTTTTTCTTTTATTTTTTCGCTAAAAAATGTATGAGCACACATGTTCAATCACCAAAAGGTTTGGGCATGAAAATTTTTTGCCATTTATCAACTGCAAAACTATCTGTCATTCCAGCTATAAAATCTATTATACGCTGCTCCAGGGGTTCATCTTGTAAAAATCCATCACTTTCAATCTCAAATATATCAGGATTGTTAAGATAAAATTCATATAGGTCAAGAATTATTCTTTCCACTTTTCTCGTTTCTTTCATAACAATTTCTGATGTATATACTCTTTCATAAAGGAAACTTCGCAAACTCTCCATAGCCCACAGCATATCATCAGAACACTTTATATCTCCCTCATTCAAAGAAGTGTAAATTACATCCTTTACCATTTTATCAATTCTTTCTCCGTATTCCTCACCTATTATCTTCCTTATCTCCGATGGCACATCAGATATCTTTATTATTTCAGCTCTTATGGCGTCATCAAGGTCATGATTAAGATATGCTATAATATCGCTAAGGCGTACCACCTTACCCTCTGCGGTAACAGGAATAAATTCTGGATTATCAGGGAAAATTTTTCCCATACCTTTTGAGTGCTTCAATATTCCATCAATAACCTCAAAAGTAAGGTTTAATCCTCTGCCACCTCTTTCTATCTTTTCAACAACTCTAACTGATTGCTTTGCATGATGGAAATCTGGAACTATTTTTCTCATGGCAAATTCACCTGCGTGTCCGAACGGAGTATGTCCGAGGTCATGCCCCAGAGCTATTGCCTCTGTGAGGTCTTCATTTAGACGAAGAGCACGAGAAATTGTTCTTGCAATCTGCATAACTTCAAGGGTATGAGTAAGACGAGTTCTGTAATGGTCTCCTTTTGGAAGTATTAGAACCTGCGTTTTTCTTTTGAGGCGCCTGAAAGCTTTAGAATGCAGTATCCTATCTCTATCAACTTGAAAACAAGTTCTTATTTCGCAAGGGGATTCCGGTATCTTTCTACCTCTTGACTTTACACTTGGTGTAGCAAGAGGTGATAAATTTTCCAATTCAATTTCCTCTGTTATTTCTCTTGGGGATTTACCTTGTGCAGACTTAAAGCCCATATTACTCAATTATGAATTATATAAATATGAATTATATAACAAAAATATTTATTTCTTTACCATTTGTATAAAATAAAGCTTTCCTGGTTCCCAAATCTATTTCCTCCTCTTTTTTTGCTCCTGCCTTTTCTTCTTCCATTTTCTCCCCTTTTTGTTTTTCCCTTATCCTGATTTTTCCTTTTATTATAGCAACAAACTCTGCATGCTTTTCAAGAATTTCTGCATCCCCGAGCTCCGTCGTAACATAAACAGAAACACACTCCCCCTCGTATAATTTTCTATCAGGAGAAATGATTTTTATCCTCATAAATTTACAAATTTTTTTACTCAGGAAAATAACTTGATTTTTTGCAAAATTTTTCAAAGGACTTACCTATTTTCATTTAAATGAAAGCTGTAATACTCGCAGGAGGAACTGGTTCAAGGCTTTATCCGACAACTTATGCCATAAATAAACATCTACTTCCAATATACAACAAACCTATGATATATTATCCTCTCTCACTTGTGATGCTTGCAAAAATAAGAGAGGTAATTTTCGTTGTAAATCCAGAAGATATCCCTTTATATAAAAAGCTTTTCGGAAATGGAGAGGAACTTGGGATGAAAATAATGTATGCTGTTCAGGAAAAACCCTTGGGTTTAGCTCATGCGCTCCTTGCGGCCGAAGAATACATAAATAATAAAGATAGTGTCTGCCTTGTTCTTGGAGATAATATATTTTTTGGACACGGAATACCCGAACTACTTTTACAAGCAAAATACGATGTTGAAAAAAATGGTGGAGCTTATGTTTTCGGATATTTTGTCAAAGATCCGGAAAGATACGGTGTAGTTGAGTTTGATAGTGAAGGAAGAGTAATTTCAATAGAAGAGAAACCAAAAAATCCGAAATCAAATTTTGCAGTTGTTGGTCTCTATTTTTATGATAATACAGTTTTTGAGAAAGCAAAAAAAATAAAACCTTCTTGGCGAGGTGAATTTGAAATAACATCTGTGAATGAAGAATACCTCAAAGAAGGAAAGCTTAAAGTCAAATTACTTGGTAGAGGGTTTGCCTGGTTTGATGCAGGAACCCATGATAGCTTTCTTGAAGCCGGAGAATTCGTAGCAACGATAGAAAAGAAAACAGGACTTATGATAGGATGCATAGAAGAAATAGCTTACAGAAACGGTTGGATTTCAAAACAAAAATTAGAAGAAATTGCAAAAAAACTCTCAAAAACAGACTACGGTGAATACCTCCTCAAAATCCTAAAAGAGTAATTTAAAGAGTAATTTTTCAGTTTTTTCACATCACATAAATAGGACATTTGAGAAAATTTTTTTCGGACAAACTCCGATTAACTTTAATTTATATGAGAAAAAAGATAGGAGAAATTTTATTAGAATTCGGAGTTAGCGAAGAAAAAATTCAAGAAGCATTAAAAATACAGAAAGAAAAAGGCGGAAAAATAGGAGAGATTCTTGTAAAGATGGGAGCAATTGATGAGGAAAAATTATATAAAGCTTTGGCTTTACAATTCGGAACACAATTCATTCCAAAAATAGAAAAAGAATATGTATATGAGGATATGGCAAAAGATATTCCGCCTCACTATGCCAAATCAAAAAAGTTCATCATACTCAAACCTCAAATAAACCTAAAAACCGATGGTAAATGGAATTCAGATAACGGTCAATTTGACTTTATTCCATGTGTTATGGCAAATGTGCAAGATATGGAACTTATCTCAGAGTTGCAAAGAAAATTTAAAAGACCAATAAAGGTTATGGTAGCAAAAGAGAGTGAAATAGAGAACCTGATAAATGAAATATATGGAGAAAGAACTACAATAGAAGTTTCAAAAGAAGTTGAAAGAGCGGAGGAAATTTTTGCATCAGAAATAGAAGAAACCACAAAAGATATTCTTGAAGAAAAAGGTGAAGCACCAATAATAAGGTTCGTAAATGCTCTGTTTTTCCAAGCAGTAAAAGAAAGAGCATCAGATATACACATAGAACCTGCTGAAAAAGAAACAGTAATAAGAATGAGAATAGATGGAGTCCTCCACGAAATAATAAGAATAAATAAATCTCTTCACGAACCAATAGTATCAAGAATAAAAGTTATGTCAAGACTTGACATAGCAGAAAAGAGAATACCACAAGATGGGAAAATAAAACTCAAAGTCGCAGGAAAAGACATAGATGTAAGAGTATCAACTTTGCCAACAATTTTCGGAGAAAGGGTTTCTTTGAGAATTCTTGATAGGACAGCAACTATTTTAAAAATAGAGGAGCTCGGAATGGAAGATGATATGATTGAAAAAATGAAACAACTCATAAAGAAAACTTATGGTATGATTCTTATAACAGGTCCGACAGGTTCAGGAAAAACCACAACTTTATACGCTTGTCTTTCAGAAATAAATTCCCCGGGAATAAACATAATAACTATTGAGGATCCAATAGAGTATCAACTGAAAGGAATAAATCAAATTCAAGTTAATCCAAAAGTTGGATTGACTTTTGCAACAGGGTTAAGGTCTATTTTAAGACAGGACCCAGATGTGATAATGGTAGGAGAAATAAGAGACGGTGAAACAGCATCAATAGCAATACATGCAGCACTGACAGGGCACCTTGTTTTATCAACACTCCACACGAACGATGCCCCAAGTGCAATAACCCGTCTTATAGATATGGGAATAGAACCTTATCTTATCTCATCAGCAGTATTTGCTACACTCGCTCAAAGATTAGTAAGGAAAATATGTCAAAAATGCAAAGTTCCTTATGAGCCTGACCAAAAAGAGCTTGATCTTGTAGGACTTACACGAGATCAAATACCAGATGGAATACTTTATAAAGGTCGAGGATGCAAGGAATGTTTCGGAACAGGATTTAAGGGAAGAATAGGAATCTTTGAATTATTTCTTATAGATGATGATATAAGAGAACTTATAAACTCAAAAGCAGATTCAATGAAACTAAAAATTGTAGGTATATCAAAAGGCATGAGAACTTTGAGAGAAGACGGAATATTAAAAGTAATAAAAGGCATTACAACAATTCAAGAACTTGCAAGAGTAATTCAGGAAAGTGTGTAGTTCAATCTTATTCCTTTTTGAAAAGCCCATATATAAACCACTCTAAATCTTTGCCTCTTTCCAAAACTTCAATAGGTTTGAGAAAATCAAATTCTTGTTTCAAATTTTCCTCTGTAAAAAACCTATCATAGTGTTTTTTATGATATATAAAATGTCTTTTTCTTACCTCATGTATGTGGTGTTTGAATTTTGTGCTGAAAACACCTATCAAAAAATATCCACCCTTTTTCAGAACTCTCATCAACTCTCTTTTGTAAGTTCGCAACATCTTTTTCCTGACATGATGGAAAACTCCAAAGTCTAAAACAATATCAAAATTTTCAGATTTGAACGGCATGAAGAAAACATCAGCAACTGCAATATATGTATTTTGAAAACCTGATATTCTTTGCTTCGTTGTCATAAGAGGAGTTCTGAGTATATCAAATCCAACAACTTTGGAATCAGGGAAAATTTTTTTGAGCAAAATCATGTGTCGCCCTTCACCGCAACCTATATCAAGACAAGCCAAACTTTTCCCATCAAATTCAGGTTTTATTTTTTTGAGAAAATCTTCAAAAACAGGTTCAGGAGTATCAGATGGCCACGGAGTTTTACCACTCTGATATGCTTTTTCATAAAATTCCTTGTCCATATATGAAAATTTAAAAAGATTTTTTCATCATAGTCTATTATCAAAGTTTCATCGTAATTCAAAATAAACGAGAAGATTTCCCGGGATTGCCCAACTAATAAAAACCTTTTAGAAAAAATAACCGATATAAACAACCCAAACAAAAAAGTAAAATTAACTAATAAACCAGATGATTTATTGAAAAAGTAAAATTCAAAACAAAATTTTGAAATGGAGAAAAAAGAAGAAATCAAAAAGAAAAAAGAGAATATAAGCAGAAAAGAGAATATAAGCGCAGAAAAGAGTTGAAAAGATTTGACCTAATACTGAAAGAGATTATCTCAAGAGCTGCAAGCAAAATTATCTGGTTAGCGACGGGTAGAAAAGTAGAAGGCAAACTCAAAATGTTTCCAGCAGAAATAAGGTTAGCTAAATCCTTCTATACAGATATCTTGTTTGAGATAGGAGGCGAGATTTTTCAGATTGAAATCCAAGCTCAGCAGGATAAAACCATGCCTGAAAGAATGTTCAAGTATTACTATGCAATAGTAGAAAAATACAAAAAAGAACCTACGCAAATTGTTTTATTCGTTGGAAGAGGGAAACCTCCACCGTCAGAGCTCAAAACTCCCAAACTAACTTTAAAATATGAAGTTCTGGATATGAAGAGGATAGACCCAGATGTGTTTATAAGAAGCCGAAAGCCGTACGAGGTTGTCGTCGGAGTTTTATCTGGCAAATACAGAGAAAAACCAAGAGCATTCAGGAAAGTTATGAAAAGGATTTCGGAGATTGTCAAAAATGAAAAAGAACTTTTAAAATATATGGAAGATATAAGTTTTTTAGGTGGTTTATTCGATGTCAAAATAAAGGTAAAGCCTATGCCAATACAAATAGATATAAGAAAAACACTCTTTTACAAATGGGGAAGAGAAGAAGGATTAAGAGAAGGTGAAAGGAGAGGTCTTGCAAAAGGTTTCAAAGAAGGACTTATAAAAGGTCTAAAAAAAGCAATCTTTCTGGACATTAAGTTAAAGTTTGGTAGTCAGAAAGCAAAGCAAATCAAAAACCTTTTAGATAAAATAAACGACAAAAACCGTTTGGAGAAAATAAAAAAAGAAGTAATAAAAGCCGAAACTTGGGAGGATTTTTCCAAAGTCTTAAAAAACCATAAATGAAACAAAAGAAGACAATTTCAAGCTTCTTTTCGTAAGATGTCAAATGGTTCTTTTCTTATCGCATAAGATACGGGAAACCAACTTGATATCAACGAAGAAAAGAAAGCAACAGACCAACTCAAAAGAATATCAAAAAAATTTAATTCCGAAGGCAAATGCGATATAAAATATACATCCTCCGGCAGATGAATGATTTTATACCTTGATATAACGAAAGATATTAGCAATCCCAAAGATGTCCCCAATAAAATCCCTATTATTCCTATCATAACACCAACTCCCAAGAAAATCAACCTTATCTGATGAGAAGAGAAACCGAAAACCTTCAGAACTGCAATATCTTTTGATTTATCTCTTACAAGAATAGTCAAGGTTGAGAGTATGTTGAATGAAGCAACAACAACTATTAGTCCTAAAACCAAGGTCATTCCTATCTTTTCAAGACGCAAAGCAGCAAAGAGGTTTTTTTGAGTTCTCGTCCAAGGTAAAGCTACGAACTCTGGGAAAGTATATTCTATAATGTCGGATACAAAGTCTGCTTTATCAGGATCATCTAACATAACAGCAACTGATGATACCCAACTTCCCGTATCAAAAAGTTCCTGGCACTGAGAAATATCTAAAAAAACAAAAACAGAATCCCAGTCAAAGATACCAACTTCAACTATACCAGATATTTCAACTTCTGTGGTGTTTGGAACAAAGCCGAAAATTGTTGCATCTCCATAAGGTGATACAATAAGTATTTTATCTCCAACATCTAATCTTAAATTTTTTGCAAGCTGATGACCGACATTGACTTTGTCATCTGAGAAAACTTCGCCATATTTTAGAAACTTTCTGAAAAAAAGAGTATCTTTTACATATTTTGCAGGAATGCATTGCAAAACAACAGAAGTCGTAATTTCATCTTTTTTCAGTATTGCGTTTCCAACGATGAGAGGGAAAACAACTCTTACTCCTTCAATTTCCTTTAACTTGTCAACAAATTTTTCCCAATCTTCAATAACACCTCCATATTTTGTTATGAGTATGTGAGGAGTTATTCCGAGAATTTTTTCTTTCAGTTGCTTTCTCAAGCCCGTCATCACCGAGAGAACAACGATTAAAGTAGCGACTCCAACTCCAACGCCTACAATTGAAAGAGAACTCATCAATTTAAGAAAAGGAGATCTACCCCTGAAATATCTTAAAGCTAAAAATACAATATTTTTATTGAGTAAGTATTTCACTTTCTTCTTCTCCCACCCTCACTGTATGTTCAAAATGCGCGGCAATTGAACCATCTTCTGAGACAACTGTCCAACCATCTTTAAGAACTTTTACTTTTCCACTTCCAGCACAAACCATAGGTTCAATACAGATAGTCATATTTTTCACAAGAACTATTCCTTGTCCCGGTTTTCCATAATTTAATATTGGAGGATCTTCGTGGAGTTTTCTACCTATACCGTGTCCGCAATATTCTTTAACCACAGAGAAACCATATTTTTTAACATAGCTTTCTATTATATTTCCAATATCGCCAGTTTTCACCCCATGCTTTAAAAATTTTATTGCTTCAAGCAGAGCTTTTTCCGTGACCTCAACAAGAAGCTTTGTTCTCTCATCAACATCCCCTATGATGAAAGTTTTAGCAGCGTCAGCGTGAAACCCACCGTACATTACTCCGTAGTCTATTGATACAACATCACCTTCTTTCAATATTTTTTCTTTATATGGTATTCCGTGAATAACCTCGTTATTTATTGAGACACAAGATGAAGCAGGATATCCCATGTATCCGTAAAAAGACGGATGTCCTCCTCTTTTTTTTGCGATCTCCCACGCTAAATCATCAATTTGCTTTGCTGATACTCCGGGTTTCATCAATTTTTCAACTTTTTCGAAAAACTCCGCAACTATTTTACCAGCTTTCCTTATATTTTTTATTTCTTCCTCTGTTTTAGGGAGTATCATATATTATCCTTTTAATTATTAAATTTTATGACGATCTCAACTGATTTTTTCTTATATTTTACATCGCATGAAGCATTTGGGAAAAATTCGTTTATTTTAGATAGTATTATATCTAATTTTTCTTTATCAACAATTTGCGAAATTGTATCATCTCCATTTTTTGATTTTCTTTGAGATTTTAGTTCTCTTACTCTCTTTTCTACTTCTCTGACATTAAGTTTTTTCTGAACTATTTCATCAGCAATATCTTCTATGATTTTTTCATCCTCTATTGAACACAAGACTTTTGCATGCCCCAAAGAAATTTTACCTTCATCTACTAACTTTTTAACACTGTCAGGAAGTCTCAAAATTCTCAGCACATTCGTTACATATGTTCTTGATTTTCCTATTTTTTTACCTATATCATCGTGAGTGTATCCCATTTTTGATAGCTTATCAAAAGCAAGAGCTAACTCCACAGGTGTTAAGTCTTCTCGTTGAATATTTTCAATAAGAGCTATCTCAAATGCCTCGTCATCTGAAACATCTTTTATAATTGCAGGAACTTTTGTAAGACCAGCAATTTTGCTCGCCCTGAGTCTTCTTTCCCCACATATAAGTTCGTAATATCCATCTTTACCTACTCTAACAATAAGCGGTTCTATTATACCTTTTGATTTTATGCTCTCTGCAAGTTCCATCAAACTTTTTTCATCAAAATTTTTTCTCGGCTGGAATATTGAACTCTTTATTCTTTCTATATCTATCATAACAACCTCGTCTTTTCTTACAGAAGTCAAAAGAGCTCCCAAACCTTTTCCTAACTTCCTCTCCATCAATATAGAACTTATTTTATCATTCGTTTCTAAACAAATTCAAACTCCAAAAGAAAATATAAAAAAACATGAAGTAAAAAGAAAAGAAAATATTAAATATAAAAAATTAAAGCGGGGACTAAAAATAATTAGTGTTATGGAAAAGGGACTTGGACCTTGGAGAGTTGTGGCATCTCAGATATGGGACCACCCACACGATCCCACAATATATGGTTTCATAGACATAGATACAACTGACATACAAGAATACATAAAAGAAGAAAGAGAAAGAACAGGGGAAAAAATAACTATCACCCATGTAATAGGAAAAGCAATCGCAGATACTCTGGGAGAGCTTCCACATCTTAACCTTATAATGAAAAGAGGGAAACTAAAACAAAGAGAATCAGTAGATATATTCTTTCAAGTTGAATTCGGGGAAGGTCAGCTTGGTGGGGTTAAGATAAAGAATGTAGATAAAAAGAGTCTTGCAGAGATAGCAAAAGAACTCAGAGAAAAAGCACAAGAATTCAAAGAAGGCAGAGAGAAAAAAATGACAAAACTTATAGAAACATTCAGCAAACTTCCACCATTTATCTTAAAGTATATGTTGAGAATTTCAAGATTTTTATCATATGAACTTGGAATAAGTATAGGTGGGCTTGAACAGGATCCATTCGGTTCAGCTATGGTAACAAATGTCGGAATTTTCGGACTTGAAATAGGATTCGCCCCATTATTCCCACTTTCCAAAACTCCAATAGTAGCTACATTAGGAAAAATAAGATTAAAACCAGTTATTGTAGGTGAGAAAATAGAACCTCGCCCTGTTATCTCAATAGGAGTCGCAATAGATCATAGATATTACGATGGATATCACATAGGAATACTTGCGCGAAAGTTCATGGAGAAAATAGATGGGTATTCTAAAACAAAGTAAAAAAATATTTTATTTATTTACCTTCTTCCTCGTGGAATTCCCTTTCCTCCCCTCATTTGAGGCTTAACTTGTTTTGGTCTTGGAGATGAAGGCGGAGCCAACCTTTCCACTTCCACTGCCTTCAAACCTTTTGGGTCCTCCTTCAACGAGAACTCTACTTCTTCTCCTTGAACCAATGTTTTGAACCCTTGTGTTTTTATTTCCGACCAATGAACGAATACATCACCTTGTCCGTCTTCCCTTGTTATAAAACCGTATCCTTTTTTTGAATCAAACCACTTTACCTTTCCTTTTAACCTCATTTATGTTTCAACCTCCACAGATACTAATTCAAACGACCTAATCCGCCAGAGAAGGATAAACCTCCCTGCGGATGGTCAAAAATATGGGTGTCCTTACAAAGCCATTTCTCCCACCCAAAAAGAGAAATGACCTTTTTTATTTTGCTTACTCTTTTATTTTAAACACATTTTCCTTAAAAATCCAATTTCCCTTTAATTTCTTCCTATTTGCCCAATAATTCATAAACACCAAAAACCAGAAAAATTTGAAAAAAAAAGAGGTAGTATTAATTTTAAACATATAAACAAAGGAGGTTATAGGATATGGAAGAAAAAAAGGAAAAAACATCGTCAGAAGCAAAGAAAAAAGCGAAATCCTCAGGAAAGAAAGAAAGAAAAAAAGAAGGGGAAAGATATGAGGAGATGAAAAAAGAAGAAGAGAAAAAAGAAGAGATTAAGGTTCAAGAGGAGCCCCGAGAAGCCGTCCAACAGGAGTTTGCTCAGCAAGAATCAGAATATGGAAAAAATCTTCTGTCTTCCATAATACAAAAAGCGAAGGAGATGGACATAATACAAAAAGCAAAAGATAGAATAAACTCACAGATACAAATAGCTAAAAACATGTATTCTCTTTTTCAAGGTATGAAACAAGCGTACGGAGGAGATACGAAAAAAGTACTTCAAGTTGCATTTAGCTTTGCAAAAGAAGAGATAAAAAGAAGAGCAAAGGAAAAAGTGAGTGAGCTGAAAGGAAAAGCAAATGAATTCAGAGAGAAAGCAAAAAAAATTGTGAAAATATAGAAATTAAAAGAAAAAAGATAATTAAGTTAGAGAAAACTATGGAAAAGCTTTTTTCTTCTGAATCTGTCACAGAGGGTCATCCGGATAAGCTCTGCGACAAAATAGCAGATGCAATATTAGATGAGTATATAAGGCAAGATAAATTTGCAAAGGTTGCTTGCGAAGTTCTCGCAAGCGGAAATATGATAGTTATAACCGGAGAATTCTTTTCTCACTCAGGTGTAAAAGTTGATGTAGAAGAAATAGCACGAAGAGTAATAAAAGATATAGGATACGAAGATGAAAAGAACGCAATAGATTGGAGAACATGCAAAATCATACCATATATAAAAGTTCAATCAGAAGACATAAGACAAGGAGTTGAAAGAGAAACAGGAGAAATAGGAGCAGGAGATCAAGGAATAATGTTTGGATACGCAGTTGATGAAACGCCAGAACTTATGCCTCTTTCTATATCTTTGGCGCACAAAATAGTAAAAAAACTTGCAGAGAAAAGAAAATCAGGTGAAGCTCCGTTTTTGAGACCAGATGGAAAAAGTCAAGTCACAATAGAATATAAAGATGGAAAACCAAAAAGAATTCACACTGTCGTTGTATCAACACAACACTCCGAAGATATTGATACGAAAACTCTGAGGGAGTATGTAATTGAAGAAATAGTAAAAAAAGTTATCCCACCTGAACTTATGAAGCCAGAGCCGAACTATTTTGTAAATCCAACCGGAAGATTTGTAAAAGGCGGACCACTTGCGGATGCAGGTCTTACGGGAAGAAAAACAATAGTAGATACCTACGGTGGACACGCAAGACATGGCGGAGGAGCCTTCTCCGGCAAAGACCCAACAAAAGTAGATAGATCTGCAAATTATATGGCTCGCAAAATTGCAAAAACCATAGTCGCCTCAGGTATAGCTAAAAAGTGTGAAGTAGCTCTTGCTTATGTGATAGGACAACCTGAACCGATCCATATCACTATTGAAACTTTCGGAACATCAAAGGTACCAGAAGATAAAATAGCAAAGGCTGTAAGAGAACTTTTCAGGCTTTCAGTCAAAGATATAATAGAATTTCTTGATCTCAGAAGACCAATATATGAAAAAACCGCAACATACGGACATTTTGGAAGAGAAGACGAAGATTTCACATGGGAAAAAGTTGAGGGGAATCATGTTGAAATTCTCAGAGGTTTGATGTGAGAACGGAAGGAATAGTTCCTAACCTACGCAATTTTTGCAGAATTATCTTTTCAGAATATTTTTCAAGATTTCAAAATTTTTACAAAGAATTTTGAATGAAAATTTTTGATAGTAAAGTGGAATTAAACTGCTATATGCCTATGTGTAAAATATATTCAGTAACGGTAGCGTTAATGATCGGATTTTTGTTGATTGCAAGTTGCAAACTTAGTGGAGATCCCGAGATAATAAACTCCACCGCGGTCAATGAGGGAAAAGATTTGAAAATAGAATGGAAAAAAGTGCAAAACGCAGAAGGTTATAAGCTATACTGTGACGGAGCAGAAATAGGTAATATAAAAGAAACTTCATAAATCATACCAGGTCCATGGTATTACTGTAATTTTTTCGGTTGCAGAAAAGGTGGATTCACCTGCAAGACCGTAGAAGTTTTAGCTTACTCATCTTTGGGGGGAGATAAGCGAACAGCATCGCTAAATTTAACTCCAAAGTTTGTACGCATAGATGGTCTGGTTTCTCATGACACTGAGGGAAACTCTTGGGTCAAAATTGATTTTTTAACTGGTGAGATAAAAGCAGTTCCAGAATACGAGGCAAATCCAAACATCCCGAATACAGCTTGGTTTGTCTTTTATAATAATTCCGGAAATCCGGAGTTTAGAGATGCAGAAGAAGTTGGAAAAGTAGCGAATGTGAGAGTAAAATTCAGTGATAAGTTCAACGAAAATACCGTTCCCAATCTCGCTCCTGACCCGGAAAGTTATAGCACAAAAATCACAGTTCCATCAACAGGCAAAATTTACTTTTGGATAGACAGTAAAGGAACAGGTTATGTTAGCGTAGATTCAAGCGACTACTTTGGCGCTATATTAGTCAAAAGTCTCATAGAGGGCAATACCCCTGAGATTTACCGAGGAGAAGGTCCCTACAAAATTGACCTTGAAATACTCCTTCAGGATAAGGTTAAGGGATTAAGATGGGTAAAGTGGTAGTTTTACCAATTTTCTAATCTTTAATTCCGAGTTTTTGTTTAGTATATGGAGGCGGAAATCTATTTCCCCATTTTTCTATATTTTCCCACAAGTTTGAAATTTGAAGGAGCAAATCCTCTCTTCCGAAAGGAGCAATAATTTGTATTCCAGATGGAATTTCTGCTTTTTCATCTAACCATATAGGTAAGGAAATAGCAGGAACACCGGTTATGTTTGCATATTGAGTGAATGGAGTTCTCTGAAAATTTTTTATTTCAAGCTGTCTTAAAATATTGCGGAAAACTTTTACTTTATCCATAAGTTTAAAAAGCCCAAGTCTTACTGAAATTCTCAAAAATTCTTCTTGAATTTTTGGAGGTTTTAGTTCTCCTATTTTTGCAGGTAAAAATGCACAAGTTGGTGTCAGAAAAACGTCATACTTTTCAAAAAATAAGTTGAGCTTGTATATAAGCTCATATCTTTTCCATGTTGAAAGAATATAATCACCCGATGACCTTAATTCCCCCAACGCAAAAAGAGAAAGAGTCGTAGCTTCAACTTCCGAAAAAACTCTTTTTCCGTATTTTTCTTTAAGCTCTTTCACAAGAGCATTTGCCTCACCATAATACATAGAAAGGAAAACATGGAAAATATCCCATCCCCATCCCTCAGGTTCTTTTTCTTCAACATACCAGCCTATTTTTTCAAATTCTCTTGCAGCTTTCAAAACTGCATCTTTATAGAATTTGTCAACAGGAGTATCTATGGGAGATCTTGTTGTAAAGGCAACTTTCAACTTTTTTGGCTCCCTTCTATAAACCTCAGAGTATTTTTCCTTTGGAAGTTCAATTTTGAAAGGAGATGTTAAAGAATATCCACTAACAACATCCAAAAGAAAAGCTACATCTTGCGTAGTTCTTGCAAAGAAAAAATTTACTCCAAATCCTTGCCATATCTCACCTCGGGGAGGACCTGCCGGAGTTCTTCCGCGTGAGGGTTTCAAACCTATTAAACCTGTATAGCATGCTGGAATTCTTATAGAACCTCCTCCATCACTTCCTGACGCAACCGGAACCATGCAACTTGCAACAGCAGAAGCAGAACCACCAGATGATCCACCCGGAGTAAGTTCCAAGTTCCAAGGATTCCTTGTCGGACCAAAAAGATCGGGTTCGGTATATCCTAAAAATCCAAATTCAGATGTGTTAGTTTTTCCAAAAATTAATCCACCGTGTTTTCTTATTCTTGATACAAACTCACTTTCATAATCTGGTATAAAATCTTTGAGAATTTTTGATCCATCAGTTGATCTGACACCCGGATAATGTTGTCTGAGGTCTTTTAAAAGCAGGGGAACACTATAGATTTTTCCATTTTCTTTTACTTCTGGTTTTTCTAAATTTTTCAAATCATCTTTGGCTTTTTCCTCCATCCATATGACTATTGCGTTAAGGTCAGAATTTAGTTCGTGCGAAACTTGGATTGCCGTCTCAAGAATTTCAGAAGGTCTAACTTCTCCTCTCTTTATCAGATCTACAATCTGTGTAGCCGAAAGTTTTATATACTCCTCTTTCTTGATCATCAAATTAAATTTTATTCTTTTTTGTGAGAAAGAAAAAAGATTTTAGATGTTGAAGATATGAAAGAAAGCGAAAAAGAAAATAGTTATGTATATGGCAAATATAATGTCAAGTATTAACCCAGCTTTTATCATGTCTTTTAATTTGATATATCCTGTGCCATAGACGATAGCATTAGGCGGAGCAGCAATTGGAAGCATAAAAGCCATAGAGACAGCAACAACAACAGGTATAAAAACATTTTGAGGTAAAATCCCAGATTTTGAGCAAACTGAAATCAAGATCGGAACAAACATTGAAGCAGCCGCCGTATTTGATGAAATAATCTATTTCAAGAACAGCCGCTTTAGCGTAATTTCTCCCCACTTTTGCATCGCCCCAGCTATTAAGAAACCTGCAATGAAGAGAAAAATAACAGGGTTCGCATATGCAAATACAACCTTCATACTATGAGCAAGTTTCAAGACATCTTGAGTTTCCTCCGAGACAGAAAGTTTCAGCTTTGCGTATTCAACAAAAGTTTCGCTCGGTGGCAGAACTAAAATCAAGATAAATAAAGATAAACCTGCAAAAAGTCCGAAATTACCCTTGATTTTCTCAAATCTCAATTTTTTTCCATTCTTCTATTTTTTTGCTTCTTGCTTTTCAGCTTGTTTTTCTTCTTTTTTCTCTTCTGCTTCTCTTTTTTCTTTTCTTCTCTTTTCCTTTTCTTCTCTTATTTCCTGTGCTGATTTTATAAGTTTTAGCCCTCTATAATATCCACATTCTAGACAAACTTTATGAGGCTCTTTCAGAGCCCCGCACTGGGGACAAACTTCAAGGTTCGGAGGTATAACTTTAAGATGAGCCCGCGTCCTCTTTGCTCTCATTCTACTCCTTTTTGATTTTGGAACACCCATTTCAGTCTCTTTTAGCTATTTTTGAATTAGGTTTCAAAAAAACAGGAAATTTCTTTTTGATATTCTATCCTCAAAAAATTATTATTTTATGGTTGGAGTACAGAGCTTGAAGGTTTCCCCACAAATTAAATTCCATGCAGCTTTTAAAGAATGGAACTCAGTAATTGAAGCTCTTGGCTCAGGAGAACAAATAATTATTTTGAGAAAAGGAGGAATAATTGAAGATGAAGGAGATTTCGTTCCTAAAGAAAAATTTTTCTTTCTATTTCCAACAAAAACACATGAGAAACCAGAGCTACTCAAAAAAACTTTTCCCCAAGATAATCTTGGAGAAAACGAAATAAAAATAAAGTACTGGGCAGAGGTTGTTCTTGCGAAAAAAATCAAAAACAAAGAAATACTAAAAAAAATAGATGATTTCCATATATGGAAATATGAGGTTGTAGAGGAAAGATTTCACAGGTGGCAGAACGATGAAGTTTGGGCACTCGTTGTAAGAGTATTCAAATTAAAAAACCCTGTCATAATTAATAATCATCCAGATTACGCAGGATGCAAATCTTGGATAGAAATAAAAGACGAAATAGACATAACACAATCCGAACCTGTGCTTTCAGATGAAGAATTTGAAAAAAAATTCAAAATGGTAAAGGAAATACTTGAAGAATAAGTTTTATAAAGAATAACTTTCACGGAAGAAGGATAAGCTTTATGATATTGACATCATACTTATCTTAATCATCTCCAACTTATTTCACTTTTCCAAAATTTCTGTACGCTGGTAAATTGAAAAGAACGAACAGGCGGGTATTGATGGTTTTCCTTCTTCGTCTCTTTCATAACAACCACATGTTGGATGAAATTCGCAGGGTGTCCAAGCAGATTCAGAGCACAAACAAGGTTTATAAACGAAAATAAGAGAAGTATTCAAGTACTCTCTCTCCAAGATAATAAAGTCCCAATCTGTGTAAGGGGGAGCAGGAAATTTTTCCTCCCACCTATAATAGTCAATCACCTCCCCCTTAGAAGGTTCAATATGAATATATAATTTCCCATCTTCATAATAAATTTTTATTACAAAGTAATGATCCCCCCCATAATACCACCTTTCGTTATACAAGCCTATGGCAAGTATAAACTTTTTTGAAAAATCAACTTTTATCTCACTTCCAGAAAAACATATTAGCTGATCCTCCGATGTTACTTTGTAATAAAGAATTGTAACTCGGGTCGGATAAATAGTATCCCTGAACTCCGGAGTTTTACATTTTGCAGTTCCTAAGCCTACCTCTATTATCTTCTTCCCGTCGCCAGTATAGTATTCTCTTTCTCCGTATGTAGAGCATGGGGTTTCGTAAGTATAAATGTATGTGGATGAGAATTGAAAATTGGTTGGTCTAAGGCAACGAATAAGAAATTCTCCCCGTTCTTTAGCAATAGAGTTATTAATAGGATCAGTAGAGTCAAACCCCCACAAATAGTCAAACTCACTCCATTCATCAATAATTCCATCCTCATCATTATCAATTCCATCACAGCCAGGAAATGTTAAAGGGCAAACATATTCTACTTGTATTTTCCCACTGTCATCAACTTTGCCATCGCAATCATTATCTATTCCATCTTGTAAATCAAAAACCTCCGGATTTTTTTTAGAATCTTCATCATCACAATCCCCTGAAAGAGTTGTAATACCAGTAGGAAATTTAAATTCGGAAAATTTAAAATAACACATTAAACCCATCTCTGAAATACCATATCCATCTCCGTCGCTGTCCCGATAAACCTTAGGACAACTTAAACAAACTATGTTTGAAAATTCAGAATCTCCTCCTTTACCATAAGCTAAAACGCCGTAGCAATGTTCCTTCCCTTCCTTTTCTTCAATCTCAAAAGATGTAACAGAAGAGGGGGCAAGTCCTATTGCAACAAACTTATCTTGAATTTTTTTTAAAATCTTGAAACCAATTCCTTCGCCTCCATTCCCATGCCATATTATTTTTATTTTGTTCCCATCAAAGATGTGAATTTGTAAATAAGGAGAAGGTGGAGGTGATATTTTTTTATTTTCTTTGGGAATTTTAACACAAGCTTCACCTAAACTTATCTCCTGACCGGCTGATTTTGCTTTCACTTCCCAACAATATCTTTTCCCAGGTTCCACACCACCGTCAGGATAGAAAGTAATTGAAGACGGAAACAAAGCAAGAAGTTCTTTTGAGTTATCTATTACCCTTGAGACCTCGTATGAATCTACTTTCTCTTTTCCTTCCCATTTGACAAAAACAAGTTTTGATGATATAACTTCTAATTCTATTAGGTTCTGAATCGTTTTATCTTCACATAAAAGTAGGAGGAAGGAAAGAGAAAAAATAAAAAAGATTTTTTTCATTCTTGTTTTTTTCAACATCATAGACAATATAAATCCTGTAATCTAAGATCTGAACTTCTCAATACTTATATTTTAAATCATCATCTAACTTTAATTGTTGGTGAATTAACTTCTTTACGTTTGCCAATTGAGAAATTAAAGCTCTTATCAGCTTGCGGGTTAGATTTTGCTATCTGAATATAATTATTTTTTACATTGTTTTGTATTGGTATGTTAAAAACAGACTGTCAAATTTTTTTACCCTTTTCTAAAATCAAAACCCCATCTTTTTCGGCTCCTTTCTCCTTCAACATAACCTCTACAATCTCGTCATCACTTACTTTCAGATGCGCAGAAAAAAAGTCAGGATGAATAGGCAATTCCCTCCCTACCCTATTTATCAAAGTAAATAACCTTACCTCCTTTGGTCTCCCAAACTCAAAAATTTCAGATAAAGCTGCTCTTACAGTTCTACCCGTATATATAACATCATCAATAAGATATATTTTCGCATCATCAACAGGAAAATTCATTTCGGTTCCCTTAACTATTGGATGAGGATTTCGTGTGAGGTCATCTCTCCAAAATGTTATATCAATTGAACCAAAGAAAAAATTTATATTTTTTTGCTGAGTTTCAGATTTCAATCTCTCATAAATTCTTTTAGCTAAGAAAAATCCACCTGTTTTTATACCAACAATTGCTATGTTATCTTGATGTTTGGCATTATCTAATATTATATCTTTTGCCTCTGACACAAATTTCTCAATAATTTCCGGTCCGAAAAGAACTCTCATGCTTTCTTTTCCTCTGACTTTTTCAATTCAAGAGCTTTTTTGAATTCATTCACCATCTCATCATCAATATCTATCAATATAACTTTTTTGAGCTTTTTTGCTTTGAAGTTGAGTATTGTTTCTATCATAGCCTCAGCGGCGTCTTTTTTGCTTACACCTCCAACACCTGTCCCCATCCCAGGCATAGCTATGACCTCAAACCCCATATTTTCTGCCTCTTCAAGTGCAGCTTGGGTTGCTTTCTTTACATTCTCAACCCCTATCCTCATCGCAGGTCTTTCCATAGTTGGAGCATGAATTATACCCTTGAATTTATCTCTAAGCTTACCCGCAGAAGTCGTTACAGCTTTTCCAACTGGGATTGGCGCTTTCTCAATTGCTTCTTTTTCAACTTCATCTCCGCATGTTCTTTTGAGGAAACCAGCAACACCACCTCCCATATATCCGAGAGAGTTTGCAGCATTTACAACAGCATCTGCCTCACAATCAATTATACTTCCCTTTCTTACCTCTATCTCCACCATATAAAATCACAAGTAGGTAATTTTAAACTGAACAGAAAATAGTCAGAATTTTATTTTTTAATTTTATTTTTCCTTAACTTATAATTTTATGGGATTGGCAAGAGAAATAGCCGAAAAAGCAAAAAAGGCTCAGCCGCAAATAGCGAGAGCCAGTTCAGACAAAAAAAATAAAATACTTCAAAAAATAGCAGAATACCTTGAAGAAAATATAGAGAGCATCCTGAGTGCAAACCAAAAAGATTTATCTAATGCTGAAAAAAACGGAGCAAACAAAGCATTACTTGATAGACTTAAACTTGATGAAAAAAGAGTAAAAGCTTTAATAAAATCAGTAGAGGAAATAATAAAGTTGCCAGATCCGGTAGGTCAAATTATAGAAATGAAGCCAAGACCAAATGGACTCCTGGTTGGAAGAATGAGAATACCCCTTGGAGTAATTGCCACTATCTATGAGGCAAGACCCGGAGTCACGGTAGATATAGCATCTTTGTGCATAAAATCTGGGAACGCAGTCATTTTGCGCGGAGGCTCCGAAGCTCTCGAAACAAATTCAGTACTTGTTCAATTAATAAAAAAAGCAATAAAAGACGAAGGAATAGATGACAATATAGTTGGCTTTATAAATGATCCATCAAGAGAACATATTTTTGAGCTTCTAAAACTTGAAGAACTTATAGATCTTGTGATACCACGAGGAGGAGAAGGACTTATAAGATTTGTTGCAGAAAATTCAAGAGTGCCCGTTCTGAAACACTACAAAGGAGTATGCCATATATTTGTTGATGAATTCGCAGACCTTGAAAAAGCTTACAAAGTCTGCCTCAATGCAAAGGTTCAAAGACCATCAGTATGCAACGCTATGGAAACTTTACTTGTCCACGAAAAAATAGCAGAAAAATTTCTTCCAACCATGGGAAAGATTTTCAGAGAACATGGAGTTGAACTGAGAGGATGCGAAAAAACAAGAAAAATAATCCCCTACGCTATACCAGCAACAGAAGATGATTGGTACGCAGAGTATCTTGACCTTATTTTAGCTGTAAAAGTTGTATCATCAATTGATGAAGCAATAGAACACATAAAAAAATATGGCTCATCTCACACAGAAGCAATAATAACGGAAAACTTAGAGAATGCGATGAAATTCATAAGAGAAGTTGATTCATCATCTGTTATGGTCAATGCTTCAACAAGGTTTGCAGATGGATACGAATATGGACTCGGCGCAGAGGTTGGGATATCAACAACAAAACTCCATGCCTACGGTCCTATGGGACTTGAAGGTCTCACAACACTAAAATGGATAGTCTTCGGAAACGGACACATAAGAGAATGAGAAAACAATAGAGAAAAAAAGAAAAGGAAAAATAAAAAACAAAAGCATAAAAAAAGAAAGGCAAATAAATAAAAAAGAAAGAAAGAATGATAAACAGAGAAAAAAGATATAAATCTTTGAACGATTTTTTGAAAGAATACTTTGGGGAGAAAGTTTATAGAGTATCAGTAGATGGTGGTTTTACATGTCCTGTAAGAGATGGGACAAAAGGTTGGAGAGGATGTATATTTTGCAACATAAAAAGCTTCACTCCACCATATTCGGAAAGATGGAAAAGTGTAAAAGAACAAATCTTACAAGGAATTGAAATCGTAAGAAAAACAAGAAAAGCAAAAAAATATATGGTTTATTTCCAGCCTTACACAAATACCTACGGAGAAGTAGAAAAATTAAGAAAACTTTACTATGAAGCTCTGGAATCTCATCAAGATATAGTTGGTCTATTTATAGGAACAAGACCAGATTGCCTTCCACAAGATGTCTTAGATTTACTTGAAGAAATAAATGAAAAAACTTTTCTTGTTGTAGAATTGGGACTTCAAACCGCAAACGACAAAACTCTTGAAATAATAAAAAGAGGACACACAGTTGAGGATTTTATAAAAGCAACTCAGGAACTTCACAAAAGAAAAATCAAAGTTCTTGTACATGTTATAATTGGATTACCGGGTGACACAAGAGAAGATTACATCAACACTGCAAAACTTCTTTCCGAACTCGGAGTCTTTGCAGTCAAAATCCATCCACTTCATGTTGTCAAATTCACCGAACTTGAAATATGGTATAAAGAAGGTAAATACACTCCATTAACTCTTGATGAATATGCAAACTATGCTGTTGAATTTCTTGAGTATTTAGATGATTCAATTTATATTGCAAGGCTCACAGGAGAAGCTCCTGACAAACTTCTTGTAGCTCCAGAATGGTGTAAAAATAAATTCAAAGTGCTTGAAAAAATAGAGGGAATTCTTGAAGAGAAAAATACATATCAGGGAGCAAAGTGGAAAATAGAACTCAAGAAATCAGAAAGATTTGCTTTTCTTGCAAACTCTTCAAGTACTTCATAAGACACTATATCTTCAAAGAAATCCTCTATTAGGAAAACTTTATAATTTTTGAGTTCAAGCTTATTTTTTATTTCTTGTTTTTGTTTCTGAGATAGTAAAAAAAGTTTTTTATGAAATTCTTCCACACCTTTCGGAGAATTTATAGGGACACCATTTTCTGTAAAGTTCAAAAACCTATTTATTATAACAAATTTTATTTCTAACCCCCTTTGTTCTGTTTCCTTTATTATAGATATGAGTTCATCTATTTTATTATCATAAGGTATTGATACACCTACAAAGTATGTTTCTTCGCTTCTCAATATTTTTTCAGCTTCATAAGATATTTGCTGCATTTTATCAAAGACACTTTTTAGATTTCCGAGAAACTTTGCGAACTCAACAATAAAATCTAAACCTAAAATTTTTCCAGCCAAAGATAATGGACCTGCTAATTTTTTCCCACCAAAAGCCGCTATATCTAAAAAATATTTTATCGCATCTGTTTCAAACAAATTCAAAATTTTTCTTGGAGCATCCAAAAAAGAGATGAATTTAGAAGATGGAGGAGTATCAACAACCATAAAATCAAAATCTTTCTCATATAGTTCCTGAATTTTCAAAAAAGCAGAGTACTCCTCAGAGGGGAGCATTTCAGCTGCTATCTCAAAAAGCTTTGAATTTTTCAAATCTGAAATTCCGTATTTTTCTATGAACCTCAAAAACTCATCTTTTTTGTTAACCTGAGTTACCCAGAGGTTTTTGTTTATCTGCCTTATTTCATCTATTTTTATAGATAGAGCAGATTTTAGCCTTTGAGCAGGATCAATAGTTATAAGTATTGTCTTATACTTTTTGCTTATCTCAATTGCAGCAGCCGCTGAAATCGTTGTCTTTCCAACACCACCCGGTCCCAAAAAAATCAAAACTTTCATTTTTTTGAATTTACTCTTTTCAAAAATCAAAGGTGATTTAAGCAAAAAAGCTCTATTGGTGGTATACACCAAAAACCTTTGATAAAGTAGGCACTATTTATTCCTGCGAGTTAATCAACGATTATTTTCTTTTTGCAATTGTAGAAAAGGAAAATCTAAGTGAGATGAAAATGATAAAGATTAATAGAAATCCAAAAGACACCCCAGCGGTAGAAGAACAACCAAGAACTCGGGGTTTTTCTGAGACAAAGAACCTATGAGAATATGTTGAAATATTTCCGACATCGTCTTTTGCTCTTATGTGAAGAATGTGCTCGCCTTTTGCAAGAGAGTTTATCTCTATTGATGTAAGTTCAGAAGCTGGTACCCACTCACTCCACTCACCATCATTTAATTTCCAAGAGACCAAAGTTTCTGATTTCTGAGCCTGCGCATCTTGAACATCTATAAATGCTTTGAACTTTGAACCTCTTACCATCTCTGGTGCGGTAAGTTTTATGTCTGGTCCGAGAGAGTCTATTCTGAAAGTATATCTTGCAGGAGTTGGGTCTATCAGTTTGTTTTCATCTTGAGCTCTTACTTCAAACACATGCCAGCCTTCAAGCAGGTGATGAAGCACAACTGAGTTTTCTCTTTGCCAGAGGTTCCATGTTCCACCATCAAGCCTCCAAGAATACCTGAACCTTGAGCTATGTGGCGACCAAGCTGCAAACTCAATTTTTGTATAAAGAGCATGCGGGTCCGATGTGTAAGTTATGAATGTCTCAGGAGGAGTAACCCTGAACCCATTTTTTGATTTTCCACTACCACTATGTAAGTTTACTGCTTTAGGAGAAAAACCCATAAGCAAAGGACATATTGGCGGTAGCGAAGGACCACCACCACCACCACATTGTGGGATATCATAGAGGTCATCCCCACTTCCGCCTCCACCCCCGCCTCCTCCACCGCTTGGGCAATCGGCAGGGCAAGAAGCAGAAGATTCACCCGGATCGCATGTGCCTCCACAGAAACAATCAGCAGGACAAGAGGAAGTACTTTCCCCTTTGTCACAGGTATTGTTGCCACAATAACAGTCGGTAGGACAGGTATTATTATCTTCATCTGATTCACAAATGTCATTACCACACTTCAATAGAGGAAGCATAGCCGCTGCCATGAGTTGCGATACAATACGCGGAGCCCTTCCTCTCCAGTGAATAAAGATTTCAAAATAGTCCCCAACATTATCTTTGGGATTACCTGCAAAAGGTTGATCCCAAGCCAAAGTTGAACCAAATTCTGGACCAACCCACGGGAAGTTAATTTCAATTGGTAATTTAAGCGATCTGAGCTGAGAACCAACCCATCGTGCATACTTATCTTCTGCAAATCCCGCAAGAGCTAAAATGTCCACCCCTTGTAAAAGTGCTGCCGGGTCAAAAGCTAACCTGCATTTTATTCCAAGAACTTCATTCAGGAGAATAGGTAATATATTTGCAAGTATTCCTTCCCAATCCGACCCTGAGAGTCCGAGGGCATTCGTGTTATATGCTATAAAGTATCTGACATCTGGGTCTACATACATTGTCAAATCTATGACTCTGGCAAATGTTCCCCCTTCAGGGAAGTAGTTTCCGCCCTGAGTAGGATCAACTGGGTTCCCATAGTAATCTCTATAATATGATGTCAAGGGTTTTGAGAAATCAATAGTATCAGGTCCTGGGAATTCAACTGTCATTCCACAATCAGGGAATACACATGGGACTATATCTAAATCAAGTGAAACTCTTATTCCCACCGTCAGACCAAATACCCTCATCCATGTCTGGCTTGCAACAGGGTCTGTTATAGTACCGGTTGTGATCACATTGAATGAAAAATCAACATAAGGTATTTCTATCATAAGGTCTGCTGTATCAAACCAAGTTGTAGGCTGAACGAACATCGTAAAGGATGAACCATATGTCGCATTTGACATGAATTCATTCCAGAAATTAACTCTCGTTGAGTTCTGAGAATAGACGGAAAGTACTGGTCTGAAAGTTGGACCTCCTGTTTTTGCGTAAGCCACAACAGATAGAGGTCTGTTATAGGAAGCTGCTCCGCCTGTATTTCCGGATGGGTTTCCTGGGTCTTTATAAATCGGAATAATCTCAAGAGCCATCTCCTTTCCGGGATATCTATCTTTGAGTTGCGGCATAAAGAAGGCGAATTTATCCGTGTTTTCCAAGGAACTAATACAGAATCTAGACTTTCTATCTGCCCACAAGCACATAAGTCCATCTCCTATAAATTCGTAAAGAAACCTTGATATCAAATTGTGGTGAATTCCTATCCCCACATAGTAGTTTGTAATTGAATAAGCATATCTACCTTCTCCTAAGGTTGATGGAGCAGGAGCCGTTGGTAGAAGTTCAGTTTTAAAAACATATTGAGATGAGCCACCGTTCACGATTGTGCAAGTATCAACACTCCTATAAGGAGGAGGCGGACAAGAACCTGCTCCTGCTGGTATATCACATTCGGGTATAGGTATTATTGGGCTTGTTGCAGCAGTAACAAAAGAGGCAAACTGGACACAACTTGTAACATAATTGTTAAATCCAACTTTCTTTACCTGTGCTATACCCGTAATTTTATCCCCTCCTTCTGTATGCTGAAAAGTATATCTTATATCAATTCCAACATTTGCTGCTATAATAATTCCGGCTGAATCTGCCCAAAAATCGTTTGTAAAACCAAAATCAAAAAATATCCTATTTGGTTTGTGCATATAGTATTTTGATAAACTACTTCTTCCTGTGGATGATTCGCCGGTCTCATTAATCTGTCTTTAAAGCTAAAAAGCTGCATCGGAGAAAGGAAATATCCAATACAAGAAGAGTATTGCTGCCCTGGGGTTGGGATGCAAGTTGTGTTGAATGTATCAATTGCAATCATTCTCAAAACTGTATCAAGCCAAACCAGAGTTTTTGCAAACTTCTGTGAAACCCTGTATTCTGGACAATATGAAACAGAACCCACCTGGTTCCACGATGTTGCCCAGCAAGCAGGAGTAGTCACCGATGCGCTCATAGGTTCAAAGTCATACGCAACTCCCGCTGAAACATCTAATGCTTTCAGATTTATTCCGAGTGCCCTTACTGTGTGTTCCCAATCTTGGTAAATCGTCCAATCTGTAAAAAGACCTTTCAATTGAATTCCGACCCTAAAAGTAATAATCGGTATTCTTATGTAAGCTCTACCATTTATGTAATTTGATATAACACGAGCTGGATCGTATCTATAACCTGTTGTGCCCCTATCATATTGTGGGTCGCATATATGGTTATCACTTACAGCAGCTCTGTTTTTGAAACAATAAGAAAGTTCATCCGGGAAAGTTGTAACCCCATCTTTGAACTGACACGAACCCGAAACCCAATTACAATCTACATATCTTGTTGGAGAATCTACAAAAGGAGAAGCAAATGTTAGTGCAACTTCAAAGTTTTGCAATTCCATTCCTATCTCTAAGTAATCATCTGATGTATGCTCTGTCATATCTCCTTCACACTGCCAAGTTGCCGGATGATCTTCCCCTACATTCGATCTAAGGAAAACTCTAACTTTGTTTCTGTTCCAATCTACTATTAATCTGTTTCCTGTTATTCTATCTAAAAAGTAGTCATTAATCCAACCCTGAGATGTAGGACATTTATCTGGCTTATCTTTTGCGCATTTCCCAAACGGACTCCACACAAAACCTCCCGACATATATTTTATGGGATTCGAAGCAGAAGGACCAATATGTTTATTTCTTTCTTGACCATAAATTATGGCATTCACACATAATGGAGCACCTTCATCGTTAAGAAGCAGCAAAGGTAAGCACATAGAAAAAATTCCTTTCCCATCATCTTTACACTGTCCTAAAACTTCATCCCAAGTTCCTGTTGGGTTATATCCGCCGATATACTCAAAGAAAATCCCATTTCCAAAACAGTGAGTTGTTCCTTCACCATAACTGAAACCAGGAGAAGATGGGAATATTCCACAAGCTTGCGTTGCTAATTGTTGGTAGTAAAGGTACTTTATAGGGTTGCTTGCATATTGTTTTGTAAGAAATTGCTGAAACTCATATAAATTATCCCATGTATCCGCAAGAACTTTTGAGCTCGGACATCTATCTAAAAAATTCATAGCGGCAAAGTTTATCAAGTTAGCAAAAGATGGATCGCTTTTGAGCCCATCTGAAATAAAGTTTCCTATTTCTTCAAGCCCCGATTTTGTTACTCTTATTACCAGGTTGTGCTTTTCAAGAGATGTGCGGGTTATAAAACCTGGGGGAGTCCTCCCCACTTTATTGGGTCTTTTGGACCTGCAGCGTATGGGTTTCCTGCATCTTGCGTTATCGCATGGTGCATCTCTTGAATTCTTTTTGCACCTGCTGAACCCACTGAGACCAATAAAAGCAAAAGCGAAAGAGAAAACAAAGTTACACTGGAGAATAGACCCTTGAATAATACCATCCAAACTCCCCGTTTTTCCATCTTGATTGCCATGGATTTACCCCCTTTTTATTTTTCTTATTATAATATAACCTTCTTATATTTTATACAAAAAATATAATCATTTTGAAGTAAAAAGTCAAGATTTTGAACAATTTTTGGAACCCTCATCAGACAAGGGAAAGGGAGGGGAGGTCTGAACTTCATTTAAGCTGATGAAGTTCTGCAAATATTTTTTCAAATTCTTCATCGTTGAATTTCCCATCCACTATACACACTACATCATCTCGCTTTACATCTTTCCCAATTTCAACTCCTCCCACTACCGGAATAGCCAAAATCCCCAATTTTCTCAAAATTTCAGCTCTTTTTTTGGCTCTTTCAACATCATCCTGAGATATTGTGAATGAGACCTCAACAACTAAAACTACAAACTCTCCCTCTCTTTCTCCACTCCAAAGTAAATCAGCTGATAAAACTTCATCTCTTTCTTCTTTTGATATCTGACCTTTCTTACAAGCCTCCCACAAAATCTCGGCTGCTTTTTCTTCAAAAGGTCTCCCCTTCAAAATCACTCTACCAAAAATAGCATGAGCTCTATCTCTATACCCCCTCTCTCTATCTGAACCTTTCAAATAAGCTACATCTTTTTCCAATCTATCCACCTTTTTTTCTAATCTATCAACTCTATTTTCTATCCTATCAACTCTATCTATTAATTTGTTAACATCATCTCTTAATTTGTTAACATCATCTCTTAACTTGCTAACATCTTCTTCTAATCTATCCACTTTCTTTTCTAGTCTATCAAATTTTGGAGGAAAATTTAAAAGATCTTCTGATAAAAGTAGGGCTCTTGCCTCAGCAGAAAATTCTGGGTCTTCTCTTAAAGCCCTTAAAAATTTCTTTTTCCAATCCCTCATCAGATGAATTTTAATCCTAATTTTTAATGTAATTTTAATATGTAAAAATTTCAGTTTGCTTCTTTTTTTTTACTGCCAATCAATAAACTTTATCTTTATTTTTCCAACATATTCTAATACTTTTACCCACTCTGAAACACTTCCTGTTCCTATTCTTATTCGTAAGATATCAGAGGGAAAGAGTCCCCATGTTGGGTCAAATTCTATCCAGTTTTTGCCATCAAAAGCCTCAACCCATGCGTGATAAAAGAATGAACCAGAATCATAAACAAGTCCAAACACAACCCGAGAAGGAATCCCGAGAGCCCTTAAAATTGCAACAGTAAGAATAGAGTGTTCATTGCAATCTCCTTTCATAGTTTTAAGAACTTGTAGAGCAGAAGGCATACTCAAAACAGAAGTTTTTTTTACATTTTGAAAAACCCAATCCGATACACCCTGAATGATTGTTATACTATTTCCATCTTTCAATTTTTCCTTTTCAAAAATACGCTTACTTTTCTTTTTTCTTCTGACATCATCTTTTTCTCCTTCAATACTGTTTTTCAAGCTCTCAGCGAGCTTTTTTATTTCTTGACTTTCAGATTCAATCAAAAGCTCTGGTTTAGTGTAAATTTCCAAATTATTGGTATCAGATAGCAGAGAGTTTGTAAGTTCAACTAAAAAACCATATTCTTTTTTTGAAACTATCTGTCTTGGCGGAAACGATGGTAAATCGTCAATCCCCCACACAAATAATACTGCTCTCTTTATATTTCTTCTTTGAGATGATTCTGGATACTTGCCTTCCACCGCAACAGAAGTTGAGAAAATTATATCAACATCTTCTGGGGGAGAAGAAATTATGTCTTCTCTTGAAGACGCAACAGATGAAATTCCCATACTACCCTCCTCCTTCAAAAAATTCCCATTTTTATCAAAGTAAACGAAAGAAGAGATACCTGCAAATGTTTTTTTGAAAACAAAATAATCTCTGGTTTTTTGACTTAGCTCAAAAGAAAGTATATCAAGCCTCAGAACAGATGGGTCAAAATAAAGTAAAGAGAAATTTCTTATCTGATTTCCACTTTTTATTTTGTCTGATATCAAGAAAATAAAAGATGAACCTGTGAAAACTTTTTCTGGGATGCTGAAACTTTTTTTTGATTGTCCAATCTGAACTGAAAGGTTTTTACCTTCAACTCTACCTTTAACAGAAACCAGATTTCCTTCACTTTTAAGCTGGAATTCAAGATTCTTGAAAGAATAATCAGGATTTTTAGACCATAAAAGTTGCGCTTTCACTTCTCTTTTTTGCCCCATAGCTTTAAGTTTCATATTCATCACTTCCTCCACTGAATCCCCTTTCACTCTCACGACAGAGTAACCTATGTTTTTTCCTTTGAGCTGAATTTTCTGCCAGAGCTCAAAAGACGAAAAAGCTTCAAAGGGAAAAAAGGAAAGAAAAAGAAAAATCAAAAGAAGAGCTGAAAAATGTGAGGAAAAATTATATTTTTTCTTCTTTATGAGCATTTTGTGTATCCGCAACTCATACATATATAGCAACCTTCTTGAAATATAAGAGATGATGAATGGCATTCAGGGCAAATCTCAAATTTCTCAGTTCCGGATTTTTCAGAAATTTCAAAGTTATCTTTTTTTTGGCTTGGATTTGCACTAAATTCAGATTGCGGATTTTCAGTCAATCTCTCGGTTAGGTTATCTTGCTTCTTCCCATCCACCAACTTGTATGGTTGACGTACTATATCAGGTGGATTTTTCAGAGAAAGAGCAAATCTTATAACTTTTGCAATACCATCTGGTATAGATGAAACTGAAAAGCTTCTCTCATCAATTTTATTCCAAGAAACTTGTTCTGTTTTTATGTTTTCCAAAGTTTCAGCTATGTCTTCTGCTGGAACGCCTTTTTGAAGCGCAAGAGAAATAACTCTGCCCAAAGCTTCAGCACAGGCTCTGAGCTCAGAACCTGGTTTTGAAACTACAACAAAAACCTCCTTCACCTTACCTTCAAGGAAATTCACCGTGACAAACATAGAACCATGAGGAGTTCTTATCTTTGTGGTAAGTCCCCTCATAGAAAATGGTCTTTCAAAATCTTTCGCACCCATACAAAATTATTTTACTTTTTTTAATGAATTTTTGCCGATTTTTCCAGATTTATTCCCCCACTTTTACCTTTTTGAGATTTTCAAAGAGGCTGTTCCCAAGATTGCGGCAACAAAATCTTCAAATCTTATACCTCTGAATGCAGCTAATTTTGGGAGCAGAGACCTTTCTGTCATTCCAGGGATTGTATTGAGTTCAAGGAAATAGGGTTCTTTGCTTTTTCTTCCTTCATCATTTTTTTTCATTTTAAAGTCCAGCCTTACGGCTCCTCTGACATCAAACTTTTCGCATATAATACGAGAAATTTTCAAAGCTTCTTCAATTGCTTCACGGTCAACAGAACGAGGAGGAATAATATAATCTGTATTTCCCTTATATTTTGCTTCAAATGAAAAGAACTCATCTTCCTTTGGTACTATTTCAAGAGCAGATATAGGCATTTTCTCAAAAACTCCCACGGTAAATTCTGGTCCATCTAAAAATTCCTCTATAAGAATGGATGAGGAGAACTTGAAAGCTTCCCGAATTGCTTCCCTTATTTTCTTTTCATTTTTTTCTTTTACTATGGAGATTCCGAGCGATGATCCGGAAAAATTAGGTTTCACAACAAACGGAACATCAATTTCATTTTCATTTATTATCTTAATGGCTTCATCTTCTGAGCGAGCCATAAAAAACCGAGGCTGAGGAACAAATTCCTTCAAAACAAGTCTTGTCATGAATTTATCCATAAAAAGAGCTGAAACTACGGGATCGGGAGAAGTGTAAGGGATTTTGAGAATTTCAAGTAATCCCTGGACTGTACCATCTTCCCCATATCTTCCGTGAAGGCATATAAAAGCTGCGTCAAAATTTTTGAGAGAATTTATATCTGATGGTGGGAATACTATTTTTTCAACTTTAAATCCACTCTTTACGAGTGCAGAGAAAACAGCCTCACCAGTCTTTAATGAGATTTCTCTTTCTTCTGATTCACCTCCCATTATAATACATACATTCTTGAAAGTTTTTGCTCTATTTTTATAATATTCTATTGCGGAGAGGAGTTCTTCGTCTTCGGCTTCGTTTTCAAAAATTTTTCCCACTTTTTTTATCTTTTCTTTCTTCCCTTTTTCGTCTTTTTCTTTAAATTTTACGAATTTAAAGCAACTTAAAGAGCTCTTGTTTCGCTCAAAGACAGATTTCTCTTTATGCGGGAAACTTTCTCTATTCTGTTTATCGCTGAAATAAAAGCTTTTGCAGATGCAACGACTATATCTGTACTTATACCTATACCATTTGCTGATACATTTCCGATTTTGAGGACAACAGAAACTTCACCCTGCGCATCTGTTCCTCCCGAAATAGATTTGACGGAATAATCAACGAGCTCCGGGAATAAATCAAGACAGCTTTGAATAGCTTTATATACAGCATCAACTGGTCCATCACCTGCTGCAGAGGCTTTTCTTATCTTATCTCCATCTTTTATAACAACTGTTGCTGTTGGTGTGAGCTCAGTTCCACCTGCAAAATTAACAGATATGAGCTCATATCTATCTTCTTTTTGAGTTTTGAGTATTTCTTCAAAAACTATTGCTTCTATATCTTCGTCATATATTCTTTTTTTCTTATCTGCAAGTTCTTTGACTTTTTTGTAGACAGCCTTGATTTCCTCTGGTGAGAGTTCATAACCCATTTCTGCAAGTTTTTTTGCAAGGGCGTGCCTTCCCGAATGCTTACCTATAACTATCTGAGAACTTGGGAAACCAACATCTTCCGGTCTTATTATTTCATATGTGAGAGGGTTTTTCAGAACTCCATCTTGATGAATTCCAGCTTCGTGAGCGAAAGCGTTTTGACCAACTATTGCTTTGTTCGGAGGGACTTGAACACCTGTTATTTTAGAAAGCAACCGAGATGCGGGATAAATTTCTTTTGTGTTTATGGTTGTGTAAAATTTTGAGAAGAAATCTTTTCTTGTTTTTATAGCCATAACGACTTCTTCAAGCGAAGTATTTCCTGCTCTTTCACCTATACCGTTGAGTGCAACCTCACACTGCCTTGCACCTCCTAAGATTCCGGCAAGAGTATTAGCAGTTGCAAGACCAAGGTCATTATGACAATGAACAGAAATTATTGGATTCCCGACCTCTGAAATCGCTTCTTTTATCTTTTTTATAAGTTCATAAAACTCAAATGGCAAAATATATCCGACAGTATCCGGTACATTTATTACATCTGCACCGGCTTTGACAACCTCCTTGAAAACTTTTATGAGAAAATCTGGGTCAGACCTTGTCGCATCTTCTGCTGAAAATTCAACTTCATCTGCATACTTTTTTGCAAGCTTTACCGATTTTATAGCTTTTTCAAGAACTTCCTCCTCTGAAAGTCTCAATTTATATTTCATATGAATTTCACTTGTTGCAATAAAGACATGAATTCTTTTTCTTTTTGCAGGAGCCAAAGCTTCTGCTGCTCTTTCTATGTCTTGTTCCTCACACCTTGCGAGAGCACATATTACAGGTTTTTCAAGTCTTCGGGATATCTCTCTTACAGCTTCAAAATCTCCATCAGATGTTATTGGAAATCCCGCTTCTATTATATCAACTCCCAGCTTTTCCAATGCCAGAGCCATCTTGATCTTCTCGTCCTGAGTCATGGAAAAGCCTGGAGCTTGCTCTCCGTCTCTTAAAGTTGTATCGAATATGTAAATCTTTTCCATATATATTCTCAAAAATAATATTATAAAAAATGTATAAAGAAATCATAAAAACAACAATTGTGAAAAAAATTTTTTGTTTGAAAATAATTAACCAAAGGAATAATGGAGGAAGGAAAAGAAAATAGTAAATATAATTTCTCATCTTTAACTCCTTGAATGACCTGAATTTTAATGTACTAACTTGCAATACCGATACAAGAATGACGCTCAAAATCATACATGGCTCTGCCCAAAATCTATCTTTATATTCCACAATAAGCTCAGAAATACAGATGAGCAAAAATGCTCCCATAGGGGAGCTCAACCCCTCAAAAAACTCCTTCGGTTTTGTCTCAAAATTTACATTGAACCTTGCAAGCCTTATCGCAACAGATAGAGTTGGAAGGAATGAAAAAACTTTTCCTAACTCCGAACTTTTGAAAAATGAATTTATAAGAATAGCAGAAGTTGCAAGTCCAAAAGTTACAAGATCGGCAAGGGAATCAAATTCAAGTCCGAATTTTGATGATATTCCCAAAGAGCGCGCTATTCTACCATCTGCCATATCAAAAATTAATCCAAGCACAACAAAGTAAAAAGAGAAATGAGTTTTCCCTTCAAAAGCAAACAGAACAGCAAGAAATCCACAAAAAAGATTCAAAGATGTCAAAAAATTAGATAAAAACCCCAATTTTTTCCTCACCACATATTCAAATTAAGACAAATTTCAAAAATTAATAAAAATAGAGCAATTTTTCCAATTCCTAAATTTCTAATTTTAATTTCCTTCATAACTTTCTTTCCGGCTTCATTTTGATACACTACCTAACAGTCTATTGTTAAAATTTCAAAGACTTTGCAGTTTCAAGTAAATATATATGCACACATTTAACTTTACCTTCCCCTATGCTCATACATTCTCCCTTTATACTATGAAATTGGAAACCTTATATGTGCTCCATCAACAAAAGCTACTACATCAGCTCCGACAACTACTTGACATTTCCCTACCTTAACAATATTTGGGCAATTTGAAGTAAACTTGTTCCATCTTCTCCAAGATTTATCTCTTATTTAAGAATTACCTTTGAGGAAGTTTTTGACTTGATTATATCTTTTACAAGAGAAGTTCCGCTTGAAGATAAGTTTTGATGGTACCTCAATCATTATTTTATTTGAAAATAAAAAATGTTTATGTTTTTCTCCAAACTTTTAACAATAGACTGTCAAGTATTAGAACCAAAAACTAAAAAATTTTGAAGTTAAAGCCATGATAAATCCAGAGATAATAAGGAAAAATCCGGAGATACTTAAAGAAAACATAAGGAGAAGGGAAATAAATTTTGATGTTGAAAAACTTATAGAATTAGATAACAAAAGGAGAGAATTCCAGGTAAAAATAGATAAGCTTCGTTCAGAACTCAACAAAATCACAGATAAAATTGCAGAACTTGTAAGAAGTGGAGAAAGCGCAGAAGATTTGAAACAGCAAGCAAAACAAATAAGAGAAGAAATAAAATTTCTTGAAGAACAAAGAGAAGAAATAGAGAAAGAGTGGAAAAAAACAATTCTTCTTTACCCTAACATAGTCCATCAAAGCATCCCAGATAAAGAACCAAAAGTAGTAAAAGTGAAAGGCGAACCTTACTCTGAAAAATATCATAAACCTCATTGGGAAATAGGAGAAAAACTTGGAATACTCAATTTTGAAAGAGGATCAAAACTTTCTGGGTCTGGATTTACAGTTTTGGAAGGAGATGGAGCTCTACTTGAACGTGCACTGATAAATTTCATGATAGATACTCACACAAAGAGAGGATACAAAGAATATTTTGCACCATATATAGTAAAAGAAGAAATTATGGAAGGAACAGGACAACTCCCTAAATTCGCTCATGATATGTACCACATTGAAGAAGATAATCTATGGCTAATTCCGACAGCAGAAGTCACTTTGGTTAATCTTTTCAGAGACGAGATAATACCAGAAGAAAAACTCACTCTAAATTGTGTATCATATTCAGCATGTTTCAGAAGGGAAGCAGGTTCGTGGGGAAGAGAGACAAGGGGGCTGATAAGACAGCATCAATTCAATAAAGTAGAACTTGTGAAAATTTCAAAACCAGAAGATTCATACGATGAACTTGAAAAACTCCTTCAAGATGCATGTCATATTCTTGATTTACTTGAACTACCATATAGGGTTGTTTTACTCCCGGCAAACGATATTGGCTTCTCAGCAACAAAAACTTACGATATAGAAGTCTGGATGCCGGGATACGGTCAATACCTTGAAATATCATCTTGCTCAAATTGTGAAGATTTCCAAGCAAGAAGAGCTATGATAAGGTTGAGGAGAAAAAATGGTAAAACTGAATATGTTCATACTCTAAATGGTTCAGGAGTTGCTATCGGTAGATGCCTTGCTGCAATTATAGAAAATTATTTTGTTGAATCTGGGAAAATAAAAGTTCCAGAGGTACTGCGTGATTATGTGAAAAAAGATTTTATAGGAGAATAAATAAAAAAACATGGCTGATCTCAAAAAGATTGCTGAAAAGCTTTTTATTAACACATACACAAGATACCCAATTTTAATCCAAAAAGCAAAAGGGGTTTTTATCTACTCAGAAGGCAAAGAATATCTTGACCTTATAGGAGGAATAGGCGTAATCGCTCTTGGACACTCAAACAAAGAAGTTCTAAAAGAGATAAAAAGACAACTCAACCTTTTTATGCATGTATCAAATTTGTTTTGGCAAGAACCGCAAATCAAATTCGCTAATGAATTCTTGAAGACTTTGGATGGTAATTACAGAATATTTCTTTCTAATTCAGGAGCAGAAGCTGTTGAAGCTGCTTTAAAATTTGCGAAACTCCCTTTTAGCGAAAGCAAAAGAGGATTTCTTGCTTTCTACGGAAGCTTTCACGGAAGAACTCACGGAGCTTTATCTGCAACATGGAAAGAAGATTTCAGGAAACCTTTCTCCCCTCTCCTTCCAAACTTCAACTTTGTTGAATATGGGAATTTAGAGCAGGTTGAAAATGAATTGAAGAAAAACACATACTGTGCCGTTATAGTAGAACCAATTCAGGGAGAGGCAGGCGTTATATCTCCACCTCCCGGATTTTTGTATGAGTTGAAAAAATTATGTGAAAGATATGAAACGCTCCTTATAGTAGATGAAATACAAACAGGAGTTGGAAAAACAGGGAAATTCTGGGCCTACGAATGGGAAAATATAAAGCCAGACATTTTAGTTTCAGCAAAAGCAATAGGAGGAGGTTTGCCGCTGGGGGTCACAGCAGTATCAGAAGAAATATCAAGACTTGTAAAACCTGGAATGCATGCTTCAACTTTCGGCGGAAATCCCATATCTTGTGCAGCAGGTAAAGTCGTAATAAAAAAAGTAAATTCTAAAAAACTTCTAAAAGATGTTTTGTCAAAAGGAGAATATCTGAAAAAAGAGCTAAAAAAAATTGGGTTTGAAGTTGAAGGAAAAGGGTTGATGTTGGGAGTAAAACTTGGAGAAATAAAAAGAGAACCACAAGACATAAGAGATTTCTTTCTTAAAAGAAAAATAATAGTAAATGTTATAAAGACTCATCTTGGGGAAACGAAGATAAGAATTTTGCCTCCTCTTATCATATCAAAAAAAGAATTGGATTTGTTTTTGGAAGCTGTGGAAGAACTCAAAAGGACTTTATGAACAGCATCAGATAGCAATATCAGTATGGTTTGCATACGAAAACAAATTTGAAATATTTTTTCAGCTTTTCCGCCGTATCTTTAGCTGTTTTCTCATCAAAAAAAATGGAGAAAAAAGTTGAACCAGAACCCGTAAGATAGAAATTTCCAAATTGAGAGAGAAACTTTTTGATTTTCTCTCCATCTTTATACAAACTCAAAAAAGGTTCTTCAAGGTCGTTCTTACCCAAAATCCCAGAAAAGAAATCAAAAGAAATTTCATTTAAGTTAAGTATGTGATCAACCAAATCTCTCTTTTTTGAGATATCCAATAGGTCTTTTGAGTGAATTTTATCAAACTGGTCATAAACTTTTTTTGTTTCAGATATTATCTCCGGCCAAACTAATACATAGAAAAACTCGTTTCTTCTTTCTATCTTTATTTCTTTCACCTTTTCTCCTCTTCCATAAATCAAGACAGGTCTTTCAGACAAAAACAGAGGAACATCAGAGCCGATGGATTCAGCAATTTCTCTGCTTTTCCGTTCATCTATTGCATATTTTTTTGAAAGTTCTTTTATAAGGACTCCGCTATCAGAAGAAGCACCTCCCAACCCAGCCCCCGGTGGTATTCTCTTCCTTACAACAACTCTGAACCTTTTTCCAGTTATATGAGAGATGAGATTCAAAGTTTTAGAGACGGAATTGTTCTGTGGTATTTCCCATAAAGAATCAAAACTCACAATATTTTCTCTTTCGTTTATTTCTTCAACATCAATTTCATCAAACAAAGAGATAGTATCAACACAAGATAAAATTTCATGGTAGCCTGATTCCATCTTTCCAAGAACAAAAAGAAAAAGATTTATTTTAGCTGGACACAAAAGACGCATTCTAAATGGAGCCGAGCTTTTTTCCATCTTTCCATATTTAAAACTTTATAAACTCAATTTTATTGAAATTTATCTGAACTCAATAGTTTAACAAAAATATTCTTTTCAAATAAAAATTTATGAATAGAAAACAAGAAAGGAGGTAAAAAAATGTTTGATGGAAAGGTTGTAATGATTACAGCGGCATCTCGTGGAATAGGTTTAGCGACGGCAAAAAAGTTCTGTGAAAACGGAGCCAAAGTGTTTTTGACATCACGAAAAGAAGAAAATCTAAAAGCAGCGGTCGAAGAAATAAAAAATGACCTTGAGAAAAAAGGTTTAAAAATTGGAGAAAATTATGAAGTTGATTTCTGTGTAGCTCACAGTGGAAATCCTCAAGATGTTAAGAATGCAGTTGAAACATGTTGGAAAAGGTTTGGCAAAATTGATATTCTTGTAAATAACTCCGCAACAAATCCCGCTATACTACCAATTCATGAAACCTCAGATGAACTCTGGGAAAAAATAATAAGCGTAAGTTTGACAGGGAACTTTGTAGCTTCAAGGGAGGTAGCAAAAAGGATGATAGAGAACAAAATAAAGGGTTGCATAATAAATGTAGCTTCTGTTGCTGGACTGCAAGCAACTCCAGGTCTTGGAGTTTATGCAATAGCCAAAGCCGGACTTATATCTATGACAAAAACTATGGCTGTTGAGCTTGCAGGATTTGGAATAAGAGTAAATGCAGTAGCTCCCGGAATTATAAGGACAAAATTCTCAAAGGTTCTTGTAGATATGTTTGAGTCAGGTGGCGGAGCAGAAAACCCGCTTTTGAGAATACCTTTGGGGAGGGTCGGGGAACCAGAGGAAGTAGCAGAGCTTATTCTTTTCCTTGCATCAGATAAAGCAAGCTACATAACCGGATCCGTATTCACAATAGACGGAGGTTCAACTGCTTAAATTTAAATGATCACAAGTCTACAAAAATATATTTTTTAGATTTGATTTTTCTTTTCTTATTATGTTGACCCTCTTATTATGTCATTTAAAGTTTCGTTTTCTTGCTTCTTTTTAGCTTCACAAATATTACCAGTTGATTTAAACAATATCCAATTTTTATCAACTATTTTTTCAATTTCTACATCGTGCTCACAGGAGCAAACTTCATTTAAATAAACATTTACTTTTATAACCCTATTATCTTGCTTTCTGACATCAGCTGATATAATTCCAGATGTTAAATTTTGACAATATTTTACTGCTTTTACATTTTTGAGATTAATTTGGATTTCCGTTCCATCTCTCTTTGCTATTTTTATTTTCCCATTAACCTTGAACTCATTCATGCCTTCCTTTACAATACTCAAGTTATGAGAATATAGTTTGATCGTCTTAGCTTCTACTTTTACATAGTTCGTGATGGAGAGAAAAAAAGTTTTATTATCTTGCGTACTCTCTTTTTGAATTTTTTCGTATCTATAAAACTCCCCTGAAAATGAGGTTACAGGTGATGAAAGCGAAATGTTTGCCCTTATTTCCCTTGATACAAAAGTTGGATTTTTACTGCTCTCTTTTTTGAAAGTACCATCTAAGGTTAATCTTTCACCATCTTCCGTCCTTACCCTAAGATTTTCTACACTGATAATTAAGTTCGGAGAACCAACTTTTCCTTTTTCAGCTGATATCTTTCCGCTTTCTACTATGAAATTTTCTCTATCTTTTTTATAGCTTACGCTCTCAAAGGTTCTTGTAACCGAAACCTCATAAGATGATAGTTGCACTTGAGTTTTCACTATTCCCGACATCTCAACTCCTTCCTGTGTATCCGATATATTCATATTACTGAGCTCAATTTTTATACTACCTATTTTTGTAGTTGAATACATTGCTACCTCACCCGATACTTGCCCGCCATGAAAGGTTACACTCTTGTCTCCATTTTCAAGCTTAACATTAACTACACTGAAGGAAAAACTATAATTATTTTTTAATAGTTCCCCTTGGAAAGATACATATATCGTTCCTGATACCAAATAATCTTTTAAACTACATCCCAATATTTTGATTTCACAATATGTCATCTGCGGGATCAAACAAGAATTTTGCTCATTTTCCTGATCTATACAGAGTAGTACCGAAACCAAAAGAGATGAGTATTTATCTACCAATCTATTAGCATATTTTAACCTTGATTCAATATTGTCAAATTTTTGAAGGATTTCATCTGATACAAAATTTCTGACAGCTTTCTTTACAGAAAGCTCCTCATATATTTCTTCTTTTACTTTCTCCTCTTCATTTTCTACTTCATCCTTTGGTGAAATTGAAGCTGTCCCCCAAGGATGTTTCAATAAGATCAGGATTTAGCTCACTTTCAGAAATAATCCCTAATTCACCCAGCAGTAAATCTCGTATTTGTAGAAACTCTTTTTCTTCCTCCGGATGTAGATAAAATGTATCAGTTACACTTGTCCCGCTCACATTATTGTTTCCTGTCTCCCGTTCTGATCCGCAACATGATCTCAAAGCTGCGAAAGTCCATGCAATTTCGTGACTGTTAACACTAAAAATAAAAAGAAATAAAATCCACAGATAAATAATTTCCTTTCTAAGCCTTGATATAAACATTCTCATTTTCTTCTTTTATATTAACCTATGTGTAAATATAAATTTTAGATTTAAAATTTTTAGATTTAAAATTTGAAAATAATTGCTTTCTGATGCTTCATTTTCTTTTTTCAATCTTTTGGTAGCAACTGCTAAGCATAGTAAAGCATGAAAAACCAAACTTGCATAAGAAGAATTAAAGTCTTTTATTGGGCTTATACCATGAAATATATTGTTGCAAATATTTGCAATAAATTAATCGGTTAGTGTGAAGTGCTCAAGACTATCTTGTTGCATTTGAAAGTTCAGATAAGCTTTATTTGTAATTAAGCATAAAATTGTCTCTAAAATCAACTTGAACACCTAAATCTCTTAACTTTTTGGCTAACTTTGTGTCTGTTGTTATAATGATTGGTTCTTCATTTATTTTCCTTTTCAGATAAAAATAGGCTTTGACAATATAATGATCATCAGGATGATTTCTTTAAGAATATGACTATATTCTTGAACTTCTATGTTCAATTCGTCAAGCGTAATAATCTCTACCTTTTGAGGGTTACGGAGAAAAGAACCGTTAAGAAATTTAATTTTTTTCTTTAATTCGAGATCAAATGAAGACTTCTTACAAAGTTTATAGTACTTATGGATAAATTTTGAGCCCAAAATCCAAGAAATCTTATCACATTTTTCTTTCATCTTCTCCAAAAATGCATAACTTTCTTTCTGTTTTTCTCTTCCGTTATCTCCATGCAAATCATGGATTATCCATTCATCATAAAATAAGGAGCATTTCCTTCCTATTCTTTTATGCCGAGCATAATTTTTAAGTCTTCAAGTTCAGCTGAAATAAATGATTCAAGTCCACCTTCAACTTGCCCTTTTTCATTTGCTTTTTGCTCTCTCAAAATTGTTTCCTTACCTTTCTTTTCTACCAAGTAGAGTTTTACATCAGCAGGTGTTATGAGTTTTTCTACGATTGCTGTTAGAAGCGAAGAGACAAAAAGCTCCGAATGTGTCACAATTATAAACTGTTTTTCTTCTTCTTTTGAGATTGAAATTATTGTTCTCACAAGAGCTCTTATAACTTTTGGATGAAGATGAATCTCTGGTTCTTCAATCAGAATAGTTTTTATTTCTGGTCTATGAACCTTTGCAAGTATGAAAACAACTTGATTTACTCCAAATCCATCATTTACAAGGTCTGTTGGGGTTCGCGTTATTTTATCTGTTGTCTTAAAATATGCTATCGCTGTGCCGGGTGGAGTATGCAGTCTAAAATCACGATTGAGAATTTTTTCAAGGTCGACGGAAATTTTCGGAGCTAAATTTGGATCATTTATAATAATCGTTGCAACTTCATCCTCCGTAGTTGGATTTGCTGAAACCGCAGAGGGTGAATAGAAAGGTTTGAAAAAACCTCTTTTGTGTGGGACTATATCTACGCTATCAAGTACTGATGTTATAGAATTTAACTTTTCTGCAATTTCTCTTGCTCTTTGCTGATTTTGAGAGGTCGGAGTTTTCGGAACAACACTTGAAGTTATGCCATTCCAATTTACTGTGAATTCTTGGTCAAAGTCAAAAGCGAAATTTTTGTTCAGTGGATAAGGTATTGAGAAATCTCCACTCATTTCAAATTTATTCCATATCTGTTTTATTTTAGCTTGATTTTTCTTAAAAATAACTTCATATTCTGCATCTTTGAGAGAAAATCCGATTTTTATTTCTCCTTTTGGGTCATGGTTGAAAACACAGGAATCAAATCCTCCAAGATTTAAAAATCCAAGATTAAAAAATGCATCAACATGCTGATTTGGATTTTTGACGAAGTTTTTGAGTACTAAAAGTGAGTATAAGACAGATGATTTTCCGGTTGCAGTTTCACCATAAATCAAATTTATTTTTGATAGCTCAATTTCCTGGTCTCTGATAGACCTGAAACCCGAGATTTTTATTTTTGTTAGCATAACTTTTTACCATAAGCTCACCTTTTCACATTTCTTCTTTTTACAATTTCTCCTTTACCTTCAATTTTATAAAATTTATAATTTTTTCTGCTAATGAATCAAGTTCGGATTTTCTTTGATACTTATCAGCTTTTCTTTTTCATCGTATTCAGGTCTTACATTTTCTGAATACTTTCAGAATCAACGGAGTTTCAGTGCAGAAATAGAAAATATCATCTATTCATCTTATTCATAAAGAGAAAATTTCTACACCATTACTATCTATCTTTCTTCCCTCCACTTGCTTCTTATATTTTCTGCATTTTCACAGAAAGCTTAAAAATTTTTTTGCTCGTGATTATCTAATATAAGCTATTTTTAATTTGTGCTTTTGTCTATCAAAATCTCCATAAATACTACCCATTGAGCTCCAATATGCGCCGGAAAAATTTTAAATCTTTTGACATTACAATGATTAGCTAAATATTGCTGTAATGGTTCGTAAATTCCAGAAAAGAAAGAATGAATGATCAATAAAAGTATATATTTAATTGGTCTATTCGGAACAAATCCACTTATAGATTTAAATTTTTCTATTGATCTTTGTATAAACATCTTCAAATCTTTTTTCACCAGATAGAACTCTTCATCACTATCACGAGAAGACGGATATATAGATATTGCAACATTAATAAAATTAATGGAAGAATTTTCTCTTTTAGATAAATTTTCTAATCCAACAAAGTAGTATCTTTTTACAAATTCCCTGACGCTCTCATCTTTGATAACATCTTTGTCATCAGCGACCTCTAAAAAAATCATATTAGCCTGCTCACTAATAACCGGTAAGATATACCAATTTATTATTACTTCCTGACTAAAAGCAAAATTATTTTTTCTCCTCCTTAATTCCTCATAACATTTCCTTATTCTTTCTTCTTCCTCCTGAACCATTTTCTCCATTTCTTTTTTTACATCATCGTAACATGTTTTTTCTACTATTGCTTTTACTTTTTGCCTCAATTCCTTTATTAGTTCCTCTGGATCATTATCCGGAGCTTCTCTTATTTCTCTTTCCATTTCTCTCACTTCATCTATCTTTTCCTTTATTTTTTTCTCTATTTCTCCTTTTCTTTTCTTTAATCTTTCTATAAATTCTTTGACAAATTTATCACCTAGTATAGATGGGATTATTGAAAATTCCCTTGTTATATTTTTAAATAGGATATTAAGATGACATTCAACTCCCAAATAGCTAATTTCTAATTCAAAAAGTTTCAAAGGAGCTAAACTTTCACCATAGCCAATATCAATATATTCTTCCGCTTCTAAAATTCCTTTTTTCCGAAGTATACTAAGCGCTTTATCTCCTTTAACACCTTGTGAATCCGGTGGGTATAATTCCTTTAACTCCACTGCAATATCAAAATTTACATCAGGAAAACGAAAGTAGAAATCTGGTGCCGGATTGCCCTTTAAATTTCCAGAATCTGTATAATCTGGTAGATTATATGAAAAGAGCTCCTCTCTATCCGGTAAGCTATAATTTCCTTCTTCATTAATGAATCTAAGAAAATCCTCAGCACACCTGAGAAAAACCGAGATTTCCTCCATTTTTTTCTTGTTCTCTCCCATACGCATTTAGTGTTTTTCCTTCTTCATTAGTTATAAATGTTAGATCTAAAGTATCAAACTTTAAATTCCCTCTTTCCCTCATATTACACAATTTATAAAAACATTTTATATTTTAAACAACACTAAAAACTTTATTTACATATCCAATTGCTGAAAGCTTCAACTAAAATATTCCTACAAGATTGGTAAAACTTAAATTATAAGACTTAAAGATATAAAATTATAGAGTAGTGAATCTGAAGAACCGAAAATTGAGGCCGGATTAAAATGAAAAAAATAGGAAACAAAAATATCGTAGATCAGAACGAAGATAAAAGAAAAATGAAAATAGAAAAAAAAATATACGCTATGATGTTTGATTTTGATGGAACACTGGCGGATACAGAAAAACTTCATTATCTTGCATTCAAAAAAGTTCTTGAGAAACTCAAAATTGAACTCTCATGGGATGACTACATGAAAAAATATCTTGCTTACACAGACTATGACTTTTTCAAAGTCATCGCAAAAGAACAGGAAGAAAAAGGAGTAATATCACTAAAAGAAGAAGATATAAAATCTTTATGCGAAGAAAAGAAAAAATATTTTAGCGAATTTTTAAAAAGAGGAGAAGTTGAGCTTTATTCCGGTGTAAAAGAATTTATAGAATATGTTGGCTCAAAATATCCAATATGCATAGTTTCAGGAGCTCTTAAAGATGAAATAATCCCCGTACTTGAAAAAAATGGAATATTGAAATTCTTCAAGTTCATTGTATCATCAGAAGACTATAAAGAAGGCAAACCTTCAACTGAACCTTTTGATGTCGCAATAAAAAAGTTCGAAGAAATGGGAGTAGAAATTTCAAGAGATGGGACAATCGCGTTTGAAGACTCAATATATGGAGTAATTTCCGCAAAAAAATCCGGATTTTTAGTTGTAGCGGTAAAAAATTTCTATCCAGAAGATGAACTCAAAAAAAATGGAGCAGATATAGTAATAGATGGATTCTCAAACCCGCAAAAAATAGAAGAAGAAATAAAAACGAAAATTTCACAAAGAGTTTTTGATGGCGAAAGAGTTCTACTCGTTCCTGAAGGAAAAGATAAAACTTTCATGTTCAAAGCTCAATTCAACAATTCTCTCCACACACATATAGGAATAATAAGAGGAAAAGATGTTGTAGGAAAATTTTATGGAGAGTATGTCCTTTCTTCAAAAGAAAAAAAATTTTACATACTTGAACCCGTATTACCCGATAGAATAATGAAACTGAAAAGAAAGAGCGCAATTATATATCCAAAAGATAGCGCATTTATGATTTTCATTGCAGGAATAGGTCCCGGAAGCAAAGTTATAGAAACAGGATGCGGTTCAGGTGGATTGACAATTGCCCTTGCACACTTTGTAAAACCTCACGGAAAAGTATTCACATACGAAATAAGGGATGACTTCATTCAACTACTCAAAGAAAACCTTGAAGAAAATAACCTCACCCAATATGTTGAAATAAAAAAGAGAGATGTTTATAAAGAAGGATTTGATGAAAAAAATGTTGATGCTGTATTTTTAGACCTACCAGAACCTTGGCACTGTATAAGATTTGCGTGGGAATCTTTGAAACCGTCAGGCGTACTTATATCTATTTCTCCAACAGTAAATCAAACAGAAATAATGTGTGAGCTGATGAGAAGAAACGGTTTTATATTGGTTGATACCTATGAAGTTCTTGTAAGAAGGTTTTTAGCAAGAGAAGGAAAATCAAGACCTTATGAAAATATGATTGCTCACACAGCTTACATATCAGCGGGAAGAAAAGTGATGATGTAAATTTTTTGGAAGATAAAACTTTGAAGAAAAATAAAATCTCGGAACAATTTTCAAAATAAAAAGCATGAAAAACCAAAGATTAGAAGAACAAAGATTAAAATTTAAAATCCCCATATACATTTCTCAGAATGTGATAGAAAAAATAGATCTGAAATATCTGAGAAAATTAGTAGATGACGATAAATCAGAATTTTATATCTCTTGCTTTTCAGTCGAAAAACTTTACACAAAATATAAGAAAAAGATAAATGACCTGATAAAAAAAGGAAAAATCAAGTTAATAAATCCACCAACTGAGTATATTGTTGCTCAAATTGAACAGAACGAAAAACCAGAAATTGCAGCGGAAAATTTCTTCAAGCTAAGATATGAAGACGGAATAATAATAAACAAAGAAAAAATAATAAACAAAGAAAAAATAAAAGAAAAAGAAAAAGAAAAGAGAAAAAAAGAAGGAAGAAAGAAAAACATCTGGGTGATTTTAAAAGAAATTGTATCTGAAAGCGTGAAGGAATTTCAAGAAAAGAGAAAAACAAAGAAAATTGAGATGCTAGATCTAAAAAGATTTCACAACTTGATATATGATGAGCTTGAACTTGAAATAAAAAAATGGTTATGTGATACAAATTACATTTTAGGTCAAAGAGTTGATGATTTTGAGAAAGAGCTTGCAAATTATCTTGGAGTAAAACACTGCATAGGTGTTGCATCTGGGACCGACGCGCTGGTTTTAGCTTTAAGAGCTATGGCTATAAAAATGGGTAAAGAATTTTTCTCCCATGAAGATAAAATAATAACCACACCTTTGACATTTACCGCAACTGCAATAGCAATAATAAGAGCAGGAGCAACCCCAGTTTTTGTTGATATTGACCCAAAAACATTCAACATATCGCCAGAAAAAATAGAAGAGTATTTGCATAAAGATCCAAAAGGAGTTATAGGAATAATTCCTGTTCATATATATGGATTGCCCTGCGATATGAATAGTATAATGGAAATCGCAAAAAAATATAATCTTTTTGTTATTGAAGACACATCACAAGCACTCGGAGCCGAAATTGAAGGAAAAAAAGTAGGTACAATAGGAAATATCGGATGCCACAGCTTTTACCCATCAAAAAACCTCGGAGGTTTAGGAGACGGAGGAGCAATATCTACAAACGACGATGAAATAGCAGAAATAGTGAGAAGATTAAGAGAGTGCGGAGGAAAATCAAGATTTATTCCAGAAAATATAGGTTATAATTCTCGGCTTGATGCAGTTCAAGCCACTTTGCTTAAAGTAAAACTCAAATATGTTGATAAACTAATTGAGCTGAAAAACAAAATAGCTCAGAAATATAAAGAAGGTCTAAAAGACCTTGAACATGAACTGGAGCTCCCATATATTCCAGATGGGATGAAACACTCATTTCATCAATACACAATAAAAGTAAAAAGAGGGGAAGAAGTAAGACAAAGACTCAAAGAATTTTTGGAGAAAAGAGGAATAGGAAATTTCATATATTACCCTGTATTTTTGCACAAAATTCAACTTTTTTTAAAACTTGGAGCACAAATCGGTGGAAGTCTTGAAAACTCCGAAGATATATCAAAAAAAATCCTTTCAATACCAATAGATCCTCTCCTTACAGACGAAGAAGTAAGCAGAGTAATAAATGTAATTAAGGAATTTTTCTCTTCTACTCCCACTCAATCGTAGCTGGTGGTTTAGATGTTATGTCATAAACTACGCGGGAGACTTCCGGAATTTTTGCAGTAATTTTTCTTGAAACCTCATCTAAAAATTCGTAAGGCACTCTACTCCAATCTACCGTCATGCCATCAACGGAATCAACTATTCTTATCGCAATAACATAGCCGTATCTTCTTCTATCACCTGAAACTCCAGTACTTTTTGAGTTAGTAAGAACACAGAAAGCTTGCCATACCTTGTTATAAAGTTCATATCTTATCAACTCTTCCTCCAAAATCTCGTCAGCTTCACGGAGAATATCTATTTTCTTTTTTGTTATTTCCCCTAAAATCCTGACAGCAAGTCCTGGTCCCGGAAAAGGGTGTCTGAAAATTATATCATCTGGTATTCCTAAAATTTTCCCTATTTCCCTTACTTCGTCTTTATACAGTTGCCTAAAAGGTTCAACAAGTTCAAATCCAAGTTCCTCCGGAAGCCCACCGACATTGTGATGAGTTTTTATAACATGAGCTTTGCCAGAAGTAGAAACTCCACTTTCTATAACATCAGGGTATAAAGTTCCCTGTGCAAGAAACCTTATATTTTTTTCTCCTTTTTTTGAAATTGCATAGTTTTTGAAGACATCAATAAAAGTCTTCCCTATTATCTTTCTCTTTTTCTCTGGGTCTCTTACTCCTTTTAATTTAGAGAGAAAAATTTCTGATGCATCTGAAATGTTAATATTTATACCAAGTCTTGAAAAATTTTTCTTTATCTTTTCAACTTCATTTTTTCGTAAAAGCCCAGTATCTACAAGAACAAAATCTGCCTCATCACCTTTCGCCTTGTGAAGTAAATAAGCCATAACTGTAGAGTCAACTCCGCCAGAGACAGCACATAATATCCCTCCTCTGAGCTGTTTTATCTCATAAATTTTTTCTTCAACAAAATTGCTCAATGACCAATCAGAAGGTGATTTACAGATTTCAAAAACAAAATTCTTCAGAATTTCCAAACCGAACTCAGTGTGATATACCTCAGGATGGAACTGAACACCAAAAATATTCCCATATCTGAAAGCAGATATTGGTGAAAAATGAGTTTCACCAAGAATTTCAAAACTATCTGGAACTTCGGAGATTACATCTCCGTGAGACATCCAAACAAAAAATTCAGATGGCAAATTTTGGAACAGCTTATCTTTTACCAAAACTTTGAATCTCGCTCTTCCATATTCTCCAATTTTTGCCTTTTTTACCTTCCCTCCAAAAACATGAGCTATAAGCTGAGCTCCATAACATATTCCTAAAATGGGAATTTCAAGAGAAAATATTTCGGAATCAGGATATGGAGCATCCTTCTGATATACACTTTCCGGACCACCAGAAAGAATTATTCCATGCGGAGAAAAAGATTTTATTTTTTCTACCGGTGAGTTGAAAGGTAAAATTTCAGCATAAACCCCAAGCGACCTTACCCTTCTTGTTATAAGATGAGTATATTGAGAGCCAAAATCTAAAACAACTATCACAACTAATTAAATCCAAAAGTTTCCTTCACCCTCCCCTTTGCAATTCCTGATCTATCACTTGCTTGAAAGATTCAAATGGTAGAGCTCCCCTCACAGGTATTCCATTTATAAAAAATGTTGGTGTTCCTCTTACTCCAAGTCTCTGACTTTCGTTCATATCTTGCATAACAATTTGGGCTGTTTCCCCTGTGTCAAGACACTGAGAAAACCTTTTTTCATCTAATCCTATTTCTTTTGCAAACTGCTTCAGGGATGCAACATCAAGTCTCCCCTGCGGCTGCCCCACCTGGAAGAGTTTGTCGTGCATAGCCCAGAAAGCTTTTGTTCCTCCTATTTTACCTGCACACTCTGCTGCCTCTGCTGCTTTTTGAGCAAACTGATGAAACGGCAAAGGCAAATGCTTGAACACAATCTTCACCTTATCTCCATATGTCTGCAATATCTGGGGATAGGTCTCCCTTGCCCATCTACCACAGAATGGACACTGGAAATCTGAATACTCAACTATTGTAACCTTCGCGTTCGGGTCACCTTTTATCCTGTAAGGTGGTGGGGGTGCGATTTGAGATATATCAATCCTTTCCACTTCAGGAGGGGGAGATGGTGGTTGCTGTGGTTGTGGTTGTGGTTGTGGTTGTGGGGGCTGTACTGGCTGACCCGGTGCCCCTGCTCTTGCCACATTAACTCCACCTTTTTCAAGGTAACTCTGAATAGAACGAGTTGCCCATATTATAGAACCCGCAACTATCACGCTTGCAACAAGAATAGAAGCTGCCAAAAACTTTCCTTCTGCTTGTCCCTTCTTTATATCACTTTTCATACCCATATTTTTTACCTCCTATGTATTTATTTTTCTAATTTTAATATATTAGAATTACTTTTTCCAGAAACTTGAGAATTTTCTATCCAGAATCCAATTTTTTTCTCAGTTTAAAGCCGAAGAATGATATACTTTGATATATAATAAAAAATAGGTATAGTAAAAAGAAGACTATCTATTCTATCAAGGACTCCACCGTGTCCTGGGATAATGACCCCCGAGTCCTTCAAATGTACATCTCTTTTTAAGGCGGATTCTGCAAAATCCCCTAAAAGCCCAAAAAAAGCGGCGACAAAACCTAAAAACATCCAAATCATAAGGTCACCTTTTGGTTGGAATATAATTTTCATAAAAATAGCCGAGATTACAGATAATAAAACTCCACCTAAAAAACCTTCAAGAGTTTTTCCTGGTGATATTTTTTCTGCGAGCTTAATTTTTCCAAATTTTTTCCCAGCAAAGTAAGCTCCAATATCTGCACAAGCTGTTGTTAAGACAGTAAATAGAAAAAAGAAAATCCCAGTATCTATTTTTGCAAAATTTTGGATTTGTAGTTCGCTTCCTATATTTCTCAGAAGCACAGCGTGAGCTCCCCCCAACCATCCCGTATATATTATCCCAAAGTATGTCATCATAATTTTATCTATCGCTCCTCTCACCTCACGTGAAATTATCTGAATGAAAAATATTGCGATAAGAGAAAAAGTAAGGAGAGCAAAGAGAACATCTGATGGAGCCAAAAATGTTATAAACGGAATTGATGTTGAGACCGCGATACCAATTTGTGTGAATGGCTTTTCCCCTTTCATTTCCAAAAGCTTATATATCTCAAATGAAGCAAGAAGAGAAAATATAGAAACAAAAAAAACAAACAAAATACCCCCCTTTATCACAAAGAACAAAGCAATTCCACCAAGTATGACGCCAGAAATAACTCTTTTATAAATTTCTTGGCGAAAATCCTGATTCTGGGCTTGCGTTCTTATCTTAATTTGCTCTGCTATTTGCTCTATCCTCTGATCTTGATTGCTTCTATCCTGATAATTTTTTTCTTTTTCCACAGCTTTTTCATTCTTAAAATTTGCAAAAATTCTTTCCCAAAGTCAAAAAAATTTTAGCTCGCTACCTATAATTTCAGCCGATAAAGTTTTCGTGGTAAATAAAGATAAAATTAAAAAATGATGGAAACTGAAATAAAATCTGAGGAAGAAATAAAAAAATTTAGAGAAATTTTCGGCAAAGTAGTTCAGGGGGAAAATTTAAATTTTGAAGAAGCAAGATTTTGCGCAGATTTAATAATTTCAGGGAAAGCACCTCAAAACCTTGTCGCAGGACTTTTAGTTGCTCTCAGAATGAAAGGAGAAACATCAGAAGAAATAGCAGGATTTGCATACGAGATGAGACAGAAAGCAGTAAAGCCTAAAATAGACGATGAAAATATAAAACCAATTGATACATGCGGAACAGGGGGGGATGGACTTCACACATTCAACGCTTCAACGGCATCAGCTATAATTTTAGCTGCAGAAGGAATAAAAGTAGCAAAACATGGAAACAGGGCAGTTTCTTCAAAACTTGGCTCAGCTGATATTCTGGAGAAATTAGGAGTGAAAATAAATGTTGAACCAGAAGAAGTTGAGAAAGAACTTAAAGAGAAAAATTTTGTCTTCCTTTTTGCTCCAAAATTCCATCCTGCTATGAAAAATGTAGCTCCAATAAGGAAAGAACTTGGAATAAGAACAATCTTCAATCTTTTAGGTCCAATCACTAATCCAGTTGGAGTGAAAAGACAGGTAATAGGAGTATTCTCCCCTGATTTTGCAGAAAAGATAGCACAAGCTTTATCTTTACTTGGAACTGAAAAAACTCTCGTGTTCTCAGGAGAAGCAGAAGAAGGATTTTTTATAGACGAAATATCCCCATCAGGTCGGACATTCTTTTTCAAGTTAGAAAACGGTAAAATAGAAAAATTTGAGTTAGATGCAAGAGAAATTTTAGGGAAAAGACATAAAGTAGAAGAACTGAAACAATCAGAGAGCGAACCAGAAATAGAATTTTTAAATGTGTTAGAAGGAAAAGAGAGAGAGGCTTTACTTGACTTTGTAGCTTTGAATGTTGCGGCAGGATTTATAATTTGCGACAGAGTAAAAGATTTCAAGGAAGGTTATATTATGGCAAAAGACATTATAAAAAGCGGCAAGGCAAAAAAGTTTCTTCAAGAATATTTAGTTTAGTTTCGGTTCAGAGTTTATATATCCTATCTTTGTTTTTCCAGCAAAAACTTTATCTCCAACTTGAACAGAAAATTCCCACTCATAAGGTATATATACATCAACTCTGGAACCAAGATATATAATTCCTATCCTTTCTCCTCTTCTTATAAAATCTCCTTCTTTTTTGAATACAGAAATTCTTCTTGCTATCGCACCCGCTATTTGGGATAAAATTACATCTTTACCATCTTCTGTTCTGATATGCCAAAGAACTCGTGAGTTATTTTCTGATTTCTCTAAAAACGCCCGAGCAAAACCACCTTTCTTTCTCAAAATTTTTTGGACATATCCAGAAATCGGTGCTCTATTCACATGAACATCAAAAGGACTCATAAATATAGCAATTCTCTTCATCTTCTTACCTTCAAATTCAGGAATAAGTTCTACCAAATCACCTTTTACTTCAACCTCATCTTTCAATATAACTTTTCCATCAGCAGGAGAGATCAAATCTTTATCTGAATCGCTCTCAGGCTCTCTTTCAGGATCACGAAAAAAATTAAGAAGAAAAATAAAAAGAATGGATAAAATAACAAGTGGGATAAAACTTTTTGTTATGAAAAAGGAAATGAGAACAATAAAAAAAACAACAGTTCCGGGCAGTAAGAACTCCCTCCTTACTTTCATAAACTAAATATTATCTTCAAAGTTTTCAAATTTCAAAATACCAAGTTCTTCGTAATGAGGTCTCATGTAATCAGGTAAAAGCCCAAGTTTCTTTAAGTTAGGAACGACACGAGAAAACATCAAAAGTAAAAATTCCTGAAATATAGGTGAGTTTTGAATTATCTCCTGAGTTTCTTTTACAGGCAATCCGACATCTTCCCAAACCTGAGACATATCTGTTATTCTGTTTTTCAGAGCAACACAGCCTTCGTATGCAAACTCACAAAGTTCTTTCTTTTCCTTTTCAGGGAGATCATCTATATGTTCTTTCAAAGAAATAACTCCAAAAGCAACATGTCTTGCTTCATCTTTCATAACATATCTTACGATTTGAACTCCAAGAGGTTCCTCACCGAACTTATCTAATGTTCCGAATATGCCCATCGCAAGTCCTTCCACAAGAATCTGCATTCCCACAAACTTAAAATACCATCTTGATTCTGAAAGTATGCTCCGCATAAGATCACGGAGATGAGGAGATATAGGAAATTCCTTTTCTAACTTTGTAGTAAGGTATCTGTGAAAAACCTCAACATGCCTTGCTTCATCTATAACTTGTGTTGAAGCTACAAGTTTTTCATCATAAACAGGTGCACAACCCACAAGCTGACTTGCAACAAGTAAAGCTCCTTGTTCTCCATGCAGTATTTGAGATAAAATCCAGCTCATATTTGATATTGATAGCTCCAACCTTTTTTTGTCATCAAGTTTTTCCCACAATCCCTGAAAGAGAAGTTGAGGGAGTTGAGATGAGAAAGTAAGCTTTTCAATATCAACTTGCTGCGACCAATCTATATCTTGCGAGGCATTCCACTGCTCTTTTTTGGCTCTCTCATATAGATCGGAAAGTTTTTGAATCTCAGTTTCATAAGAATATACCCATATCGTATCATACAGAGTCTTTATAGCTTCTGCCGTTCCTTCTTTGATCAATCTTTTTGTTTTTTCAGTCATTTCAATCTACCTCCTTTTTCATTTTTGTTTTTTTAATTTATTTTTACCTACCATACGGTAGGTATAATATATACGATAATATTTTTAGAAGGAAAAGTTGTTTTTTCAGGAAAATTCTTTCATTTAGATTTATTCTTTAAAGTCCCGCGATCTTATTACTTTTTAATATACTGAGAATAATCAAATAACATCTTCTTTTCCATGAGGAACAACAATTTCGCCCTGTTGTTCAAGTCTTCTTATAACCTTCAATATCTCCTGTTGAGCTCTTTCAACATCTATCCTTCTTACAGGTGGCATAGTTTCAAGCTCATCTTGTAGAACTTTCCTTGCTCTCTCGCTCATGGCTCCAAGTATTTTCCTTTTTACAGGTTCAGAAGCCCCTTTTAGAGCTTTAAGTAAAACTTCTCTATCTATCTCCCTTAAAATTATGCTTATATATCTATCATGGATTCTCACTATGTCATCAAAGGTAAACATTCTTTGCCTTATCTCCTCAGCAAGTTCCGGGTTTTGTTTTTCTATCCTTTCAAGAAGTTCTTTTTCAAGCCCGGGCGGAGCATTCATGATTATCTCCACAAGAGCATTTATTCCGCCCACTCTTTTTGTTCCGCCTATTGTCCTATATTCTTCATCAAGAACTATACCTATTTCATCAACAACCCCTGGGGCAAGTTTATCTAAATTTGCTATCCTTTCCAGCACATCGGCATAAATATCCTTAGGTAAAAGTTGTAGAACCTCAAGGGCTTTCTTTGGATCAAGGTATGCTAAGATAACCGCCATAGTTTGAGGATGTTCTTTCCTTATGAAATTTACTATTGATTGGGCATCAAGATCATGCAAGAGTCCCATACTAATATCGGAACCTCCCGAAGCTTTAACGAATATTTTCAGACGCTCCATTATAGCGTTAGCCTTTGCTGGACCAAAAACAGTAGTTAAAATCTTATATATGAATTCATATCCGGATCCAGTCAGAACATCTTGCCTTGAAAGATTTATAAATTCATCAAGAACTTCCTTCGCAACCTTTTTCGGAATTATGCTCATCTTTAACATTTCCTCAGTAACCCTCTGAACATCTTCTTCACTTAACATTTTCAATATTTCTGATGCAGCTTCTTCTCCCAAAGTTCTTAAAAGTATTGCAACCTTCTTTGGTCCAGATAATTCTTTACTATTTCCACTTTTCCCTTTTTCTCTGCGTTCGCTTGATTCATACCCGAACTCATCTGATAACTTACTTTCTTCAACATTTTTATTCTCCTTTTGCATACTAAATATTTTAATAATGATTTTAAAAAAGATTATGGCTTCAGAAGAACCTTAATGGCTTTCCTTTCATGCATAGCTTTATATCCCTCTGCAACTTTATCGAGAGGCAAAACAACATCAAAAACTTTTCCTGGATCTATTTTTCTATCCCATATAAGTTCTATGAGATCGGGAAGAAATCTTCTCACAGGAGCCGGTCCTCCATGCATATGTACGAGAGAGAAAAAAAATTCATCGCCCGGGATTTTGACATCATGCAAAACGCCAACAACCCCAATATGTCCGCCCGGACGTGTAACTTTGAGAGCCATCATTAATGCAGTTTGTGTTCCGACTGCCTCGATAGCTGAATGAACCCCAAGCCCATGAGTGATTTCTTTCACAACTTCTACAGCTTCATCTCCTCTTTCCGGTATTATATCTGTTGCTCCAAATTCTCTTGCCAGCTCCTGTCTTTTTGGATTTCTACTCCCCATCAAAATTATTCTTTCCGCACCCATAATTTTTGCTGAAAGAACAGCAAGGAGTCCGACAGCTCCATCTCCTACAACTGCTACCCATTTACCAGGTCTTACATCTGCTGCGATTGCGGCAAACCAAGCCGTTCCTAAAACATCTGATGCCGTAAGTAAGCTTGGAATAAGATGATCCGGAGGTATATCAGGAGTTGGAACGAGCGTCCCATCTGCAAGAGGAACACGAGCATATTCCGCTTGCATTCCTATATCTCCCATAAAAACCCTACGAATACATCCACTATGATATCCTGCTCTGCAAATTTCACAGGTATTGTCTGATGCAAAAAAAGAACCAACAACGAATTGTCCAGGCTTTATTTTCTTAACTCCTTTCCCAACCTCAAGAACTATTCCTACATATTCATGTCCCATAGGAATTGGTTCTGAGACAGGATCAATTCCCCTATATGCCCAAAGGTCCGAACCGCATATACATGTAGCTACAATCTTTATTATTGCATCTTCATCTTCTAAAATTTTTGGTTCCGGACTTTCTTCAATTTTGATGTTGTATGGACCATAAAGAAAAGTTTTTTTCATATAATCAAAAAAACTAATAAAAACTTAAATGGTTTTCTCTTTGACAAAAATAGAATTCAGTGATGCAGAAAATAAATGGCAAGAAAATAAGAATTCTTGAATTTGAGATAATGAGTGTTTTTGATGAGATGGGATTTGAAGAGGTAAGATTACCCATGGTATATGGAGGTGAGGTAAGAGAAGATTTTACTACCGAAATATCAAAAAGATTTGAAGAAGGAAAATTCTGTTATAGAGGCGGAGTTTTCAGAATATCTCCCTTCGGTAAACCTGAAGAGATGTACCAGTTAGGTTGTGAAATAATAAGACGAAAGGATTTGGGTTATGAGGATATTTCTCTTTGTGCAGAAACTCTAAATTCCGTTATTGCAAAAATTGAAAAAGCAGTCGGTAAAGAGATCAAAGTGGTTATAGGACACTATGGTCTTGTCAAAAAAATTTTTGGAGAGCTTGCTGAAATATTTTTTAAAAAGAACATAGCAAAAATAGATGAAGCAATAAGAGCCGGTAAGGTAGATGAAAAATATGCGTTAGCATTTTTTAAAGTGTTCTCAGACCAAAACGAGCTTTCGTCTCTTCTTGAACTACCCCAAGATATTTTGAATTTTTCAAGCAGAATAAGTTGCAAAAAACTTTTTAACCTCCCAGAATTGCCTGAAAAAGATTACTATACAGGGGTAATCTTCGGAATTTTTTTAGAAAAAAAGAGAATAGGATTTGGGGGAAAATATTCTATATTGAAAAAAGAAGGAATCGGATTTTCAATAAATCTCCTTGATATATTCTCTTAATGATAAGTCGTCTTAACTTAATAAACTCATTTAATAGAAAAGAGAATATCAACAATTATTTTTCGTGTGTATTCAGCTGTTTCATCTCGCGGAGGAGTTGATGGCTCAACATAAGATATATCAAGCCATTTTTCTATATTCCATCCGGTTTCGTCTCTCATATTGTCCAAAACCCATATATTGAAATTTTTTATGCCAGCCGATAGTCCTGCTGAAATGTCTTTTTTAAGTTCATCGGGGGAATTGTACCCTTTGTTTCCAAAAGAGTCCTCTCCCACAAGTCCCAGCGATAAAGCTGATTTTTCTCCAAATATTTTGAATATATCTTTTGCGTAGTCCCAAACAAAAAATTCGGGAACATCTATTTTTATTCCTATCTTTTCTAATCCTCCTTTGAGAATAGTTGAATACACCATAAAAGAATACTCATCGCAATTTCCGGGTAAAGGTATTCCTAAGTTTCTTTGAATCTTTTCTGAATTTCTCAATATGTCATCTACGACGAAGGGAATTGCAACGCACATTACTTTCACTCTTTTTGAATGTGCAAAATCTATGATCTCATATATTTTCTTTTTTCCTTCCTCATATACATCATCAGGAGGTTTTATTAGGGTTATAACCTTGGGAAAATCAAAAACAATAGTCACTTTTGCTGCGAATTCAAATGGTGGTTCAAAATCTAAAATTATCCATTCTGCTTTGTAGTATTTGAGAAAATCTGATACTAACCGAAAAAATTTGTCAGCATTCCAGACAGATAACCAGTAACCATCTTCTTCTTTAAGTAAAAGCCAAGCCCTGAATTTCATTTTCTCAAGCGAAGGATGCGGAAAATCTCCATCTTTTACACGCAAAAACAGCTCAACTCCGAGCTCTTCAAGTTTATCGTATATTTTCTCATATTCTTCATACTGCAAAAACTCCGCCCATACAGCGAGAGAAAAATTCCTATTTTGCTCCTTCTTATTTCCGACACATCCTAATGAAATCGTAAAAGGTGAAAAAAGTAGAATGAAGGAAAAACCGAGAAAAATTTTTCTATGTATTTTGGACATTTTTGCCTATATTTATTTTGATTCTTTTATTCAACTTTATTCAACAAACCCTATTTTACTTCATTTTTTTCTTACACTTATTTTTCTTTTCTTGATTCTTCTTTCTCCATATTAAAGAACGTAATTTTTGTGCAATTAGATGAGAAAGTTTTCATTTTTTTGTTCAGTTTAGAATTTTTTCATAGAAAGTACGGTTGGAGTTCAAGACCTTCTTGTTCTTTGAAACCAAATTTGATGTTCATGTTTTGCACTGCTTGTCCGCTCGCTCCCTTTATAAGATTATCTATAACGCTGACTAATATCACATAATTTTTTGATTTTCTCATTCCGACCCTTATGAAATTTGTCCCTGTTGTTGAGTATATATCTGGGAATTCTTCATACCAGAAATCAAAAAAGAAATTCTCTTTTGTGAAATCCTCATAGTATCTTATCAAATCATCTTCCGGTTCTTGATCAAGTTTTACCCATATTGTTTCAAGTATTCCCCGCTTTGCAGGAATAAGTTGAGCTGAAAAGAGAATTTCCGGACTTTCTCCGAACAAATCTTGTATTTTCTCTTTCATCTCTGGAACATGTCTATGTTCCACCCACGCATAAACTTTTAGATTTTCCGAAAGATATCCTAATGTAAGGTGGGGCAGAGCTTTTCTACCTGCTCCCGTCACCCCGCTTTTTGCATCTATTATTACATCTAAAACCTTTATTTTTTTCTCTTTTGCGTATTTTAGTAATGGTGCAAGAGCTAAAATAGAAGCTGTCGGATAACATCCGGGATTTGCTATAATTTCCGCTTCTTTCAATTTTTCTCTATAAAGCTCGGGGAGACCGTAAACTGATTTGTCAAGTAAACTTGGGACAGCATGTTCAAATCCATATATTCTTTTATATTCTTCTTTGTTTTTGAACCTAAAATCAGGAGAAAGGTCAATTATGAGAGTTTTTATTCCGAGCTCAACAAGCTTTGCAACTATTCTGTGAGCTTTATTTTGTTCTGTACATAGAAAAACAACATCAAGTCCATCAACTTTCTCCTCTGAAAATTTCTCAACTTTTTCTATAATTTCATATTTTCTCAAAGACGGAATTATATCCTGAATTTTTCCTTCTTCTTCCGTTGAAAAGAGCTTCAAACTTTCTACTTTTTGGTGTTTCAAAAGGATTTTTAGTGTTTCTGATCCGGTGTATCCTCTCACTCCTAAAATACCTACTTTTATTTTTTTATCTGCTTTCATCATTTGAATTTCAGGTTAGTTTATTTTTATTCAATTTATTTATATTCTGATTGATTTTAATTTAGCTTTGGGATTTTTGTCTGTCTGCAGATTTATATTGTTTGCAGATCTACCTTGATTTTTTCTCTGTTTTCATTTTTTGCTCAGATTTTTTCAGATTTGCTGAAATCGCAATTGAGATAGCATCTGTTATGTGATGAGAAATATCTTGCGTGAGTTTCCCGTTCATTTTCCATTCAAATTTTTTGAGCTTTCTGATCACTGATTTTTTGACCTTTTCTTTATCTGCCATCTGATCCCCTCCTGTGATCTTGCTTTTCACATAAAGTGGCGAAATAATTTGGACTTCAACTTTCCTTCTTCTTGCTATTTCTATGCAGGTTCCAACTATGAGTCCTAACTTCAAAGATGCACTGGGATCTTTCCACACGAAAACCGATTCAATCCCCGCAATATCTGGTTTCCATATTCTAAAAACCTCCTCAATCTTTTTACCTATTTCCCATATTCTTTCAACAATTTCTCTATTATCTTGGCTTTGGATAACTCCGAAATCACGAAGTTTTATTCTTTTACCATTTATGTCCAATATTGCCCATCCTAACTCCCTCAAACCTGGATCTATTCCAATAACTCTCATAAACTAAATTTTAAACTTTCTGATTTTGAATGAAAAGAGGTTTATTACCAGATTTTGAGCAGAACAAATTTTTTTAATTAAAAAACCACCCCCTAATGACTATAATATTCTTTTGTGAGAAACTGGAAAAGTAAATTTTTAAAAGCGTTAAAAGAAGACCCCGAGTTTGCCGCAGAGGTTAGAGCTTTGCTCCTATCAGAGGATCTTCTTAACTTACCCCCAAAATTTGATAGAATGGAGAAAAAAGTTGATAGGATAGAATATAAGGTTGATAAGTTAGAAGAAAGACAAACAAGATTAGAAGAAAGACAGGATAGATTGGAAAAAAAAGTAGATAAGTTAGTAGAAGAAGTAGCCGGATTGAAACAAGATGTGGATATCCTCAAAAAAGATGTAGATACCCTTAAAAAGGATGTAGATATCCTCAAAAAAGATGTAGATACCCTTAAAAAGGATGTAGATATCCTCAAAAAAGATGTGGATATCCTTAAAAAGGATGTAGATATCCTTAAAAAGGATGTAGATATCCTTAAAAAGGATGTAGCTTATCTGAAAGGCTCCGATAGAGAGAGATGGTACAGAGATAGAGCACATGCTGTCTTTGGTAGAGTAATTTTGAAGGGAAAAACTTTTGAGGAGAGAGCAGCTGAAATCTTGTGGGATGCTTATAAGAGAGGTCAAATATCAAAAGAAGAAAGAGATGAAGTTTTATCATCCGATCTTCTGTGGAGCGGAGAAAGAGATGGAAAGTTTGTAGTTTTAGTTGTTGAGGTCTCATTCACAATATCTCAGGATGATGTTGAAAGAGCTAAAAAAAGAGCTGAAATCTTGAGAAAATTGGGAATTTTGGCTATCCCGGTAGTAGGTGGAGTTGAAATTGGAAAAGATGTAAAATTGGATGATGTTGTATGTATAGTAGATGGAAAATTTGACGATGAAGAATTTGAGAAATTATTTTTAAAACTTTCACAAAGTAAATAAAAATTCAAATTCTTTTCTCTATGAATCTACTCGAAAGTATAATTTTGGGAATAGTTCAAGGTATTACCGAATTTCTGCCTATATCAAGCTCGGGACATCTTGCTTTCTTCAAACAAGCAATGAAAGTTAAAATTGAAAACCCGCTCTTTTACGATGTATCTTTACATATAGGAACCACTCTCTCGGTTATTTTCGTTTTGAGAAAGGATATTTTAGATTACATCAGAAAAAGAGAAATGCTGTTGGGGATTATTGTTTCTTTTATTTTTACAGTACCAGTTGCTTTGTTTTTTGAAAATTTTGCTGAAAAAGTAGAAGAGAATCTCATTTTGTTATCATTTTCATTTTTTGCTGGTGCATTGATTCTTTTTTCTTCAAGATTTTTGCGCCTCAACTTGAAAAATCAGTTCATAAAATATGCTCTGATTGGCATTATGCAGGGAGTTTCTGCTACACCAGGTATTTCTCGCTCAGGAACTACAATATCTACTGCTTTTGTTGTAGGGTTCACTCCTCAAGAGGCTTTTTCTTTCTCCTTTATATTATCAGTTCCGACCATTCTTTCTGCAATTTCTTACGAGTTGATGAAAGTCATTTTGGGAAAAGAGACTGCTCCAAGTGTTGAATTTTCATACTTATTCTTTGGTATTCTTACATCATTTGTTTTTGGTGTCATATCACTTTACATTTTAAGAAAAATTGTAATAAACTATAAACTTTGGGTTTTTGGAATATATATGCTCTTTATGTCTTGTCTTTGCGTTGTGTGGAAATTTGCTATATAAGACTTCATTAAATTTAGAGAAACCTCATCAAAGTCATCTCAAATGCTCTCACCGCAACTATCATAGATGCCTGCAATACACTTTCTCTCAAAGAAAGATCTACTGATGCAAAAGCTATATCAATTTCCTCTATCTGAGATTTTATTATGTTATTTTGTACCTTTACGAATTCAAGAAAATCTTGCCTTTTTTGAACAAAACTTATGTTTTCTCCTACTTTTGCCCTGAGTGAGTTTAACTTCTCATAGGATTCTTGAATCTCAATTACTGCCGACCTCAGGAGTTCTTGTAAATTACCTTCTTTTCTACCTTTTAATATATCAGAGAGGTTTTTGAGAGTAGTAAGAATTCCGCTTATTCCTTTTGATGGATCTCCAAAAATTTCTTTGCCGGGTGTTCCTATTTCTACCATTTCAGATTTTATCTCAACAGAAAAAATCTCATCGTTGCCGTGATACTCCGGAATTCCATCTCCTCCAAAGTCTGCAAAAATTCCCATACTGTCTTCCATTATTGAGAACTTGAAGCCGGGGGTTGAAGATGAAAGTTGAAGTTTTCCATCTGGTGAAACACTTGCAAGCACAAGTCCTAATCCTTCTGAATTTATTCTGTTCGCAAGATCAGAAATCCTATCGGAATCAAAGTATCTTATATCCTTTGATAATATTACATTTCCTGAGTCATCATAAACTTCAAGTTTGAATTTTCCTTCTTTTATATTAAATATGCTTCCGAAGGTCTGTGATGGATCAACTCCTTTTTGAGCTACCCAACTTTCTTGTTTTATTATCTCTCTATCTTCATAAGGTTTTCTGAAAAATCTTGAGTTTGGAACTACTCTTGTTCCACCAAATAAATATCTTCCGTTTATTGAGGTGTTTGCGATTTCAACTGCTGATTTGAATAGTTCATCTACTGCCCTTGCAAGTGAGAGTAATTCTTCTGCAGAGACAGAGATAGCATCTATTCCTCTCTCTGCGTGGAGCTTTGCCTTGGCAAGAATATCAGATAGTTTAGATAAAGCTTCCTCTTTTGCTTGTAAAATCGCTGAAACTTGATGTGAATCGGAAAGATCTCGCGATATTTTTGATATTCTCACCTGAATTGTTCTTGCAAGGGAGTATTGAGAAGGATTATCAGATGGTCTTATAATTTGAAGTCCGGATGAAATTCTCTTTTGTAAATCAAAAACATTTGATTGGTTTTTAACTATTGCATCCCGATGAGTATCAAAAAGAAATTTTGTTGGAACTCTCATTTTTATCCTCCATCCTCCTTTTTTATTTTTTCAGTTTTTTATTTTTGCCTTATTTTATTTTTTGCTTTATCCACCTCCACCTACTAATCCTAAAATTGTGAGTAAAAGTTCATCTGTTATTCTTACTATTCTTGCTGACGCCTCAAATGCTCTCTGAAACTCAATAATTCTTATGAACTCCTCATCTAACGATACTCCTGATCTTTGTTGGATCTGCTCTTCAAGGGTTTTTACAACGAGTTCCTTTGCAGAAAACTCTGTGTTAATAAAACTCAAATTATTTCCGACTTCGTTTTGGATTCTTGTGTATATATCAAATATTGTTTCTGAACCGTTTATTTTTTCCTCGCGTAAAGCTGCAATTAAATTTGCAATATCGTTGTTGAAGGGAGCAGATGGATTAGAAGATGATGCCACACGCAGAGGATTTTCCTTGAATTCTTGAGCTACATCAAAATCAAAAACATTTTTTCCTACTAAAAGTGTATCTAAACCAAGAGCTACTGAAAGTCCTCCTGTGTCATTATATATATCAAATGTGAATCCAGAATTTGCTTGAATTTTTAGTTTATTGTCAGGTGTTATTTGAGCTGTGATATATCCTGAATTTTCAGGTGCTGAATTTATAAAGTTTGCAATATTTGCTATTCCATCAACGCTTGGATCATAGAAAATTGTAAATGTTGAAATTAGATTCCCGTTTTCATCATATATTGCTATTGATAAAGAACCGGGAGATGCCGTGTATGGTAGTCCAGCAAAATTTATTGGAGTAAAAGAATCTGATGCGGAGTATTTTGAAGTTAGGCTTTGAAAATGTGCAATCCCAACTCCTTTTGCGTGTCTTTCTCCAACTATTTTTATTATTTGCCGCGCAAGTGAGTTTATTTTCGCTAATACATTCACTAATGTTTCATCTCTTGTCTTTAAAGCTCCTCCAATTACGCCTCCTATTATGAACGGAGTTATATCCCAAATATGACCTCTACCATCTATGTACTTTATTTTTTGCAAAAGTTTTCCTGAACCGTCTATTGGATTTGATGGATTCTGTGGGTCAGCCTCTACTTTGAGAGAAAAAGCTCTGTCTTTGTCAACAAGTACATGACCTCCCTCTCTTATATATACATTTATCATCCCGTTATCTTGCTCAAATGTGTCTATGTTTATAAATTCTGAAAGTTTTCTTATAAGTAAATCCCTTTTATCTTTGAGAGGATTTACATTCTCTTTTGCTGCTGATAGTTCTGCTATTTTCTTGTTGAGACCTGCTATTTCTGTCAAAATATTATTTACTTCTGTTATGTTTTCTGAAATTTGTTTGTCTATATCTTCTCTAATTTTGACTATTGAGTTAGCTAATTCTTTAAATCTTGCGATCATGCTTTGAGCTTTGAGAACAACATTTTGCCTCAGTGAAGGATTCTCCGGATTTGTTGCAAGTTCCTCATAGGCGTTAAAGAAAGCGTCAATTGCGTTAAGAAGTCCTGCTCCTTCTGAGTCAGAAAGTAATGATTCTACTTGGCTAATTATTTCTTTTTGAGATTGAAAAGATTTCAAGAATTGAAGTTCTGCGTGCATTCTTTTTTCAAGAAAGAAAAATCTTTCTCTTTTTGCTCCCTCAAATAAAACACCTACCTGGCTTGGTGGCAGTGGAGAGAGTAGAGGAGTTTGTCTTGTGTATCCTTCTGTTTGGGCATTTTCAATATTTGTTGATACTATCTGGAGTGCAGATCTTGATGCGAACATTCCATTTTTTGCTCCAAAGAGTATGTCCTTTATTCCAGCCACTCCAAAGTATGAAAAATCGGAAAAAAAATAAGTTTTTTGAGTTTTACTTTTTGAAACTAAAATTTTTATATTCCCTGATTTAAATGCTGTTATATCCTCAAGATAATTTTCCCGCTTCCTGATATTTCAAATGAGTCATGAAGGAAATTTAGTTTTAGAGGTCCTATAGCTCCTACAAAGTTTGGAGCAGATATTCTGGTTTCTCCATTTATATTCTTTATGAAAGCTTTTGACTTTGCTGTATATATTATTACTTTACCTTGTCCTGAAAGTTCAACCAAGTTGAAAGTCTTTTTTATTTTTGTCAAGTTATATTTGAATGATGGCTCAAACCCAATAAGGAATGGTTCCAAAATTACCGCTTTCTCATATCCTTCATCAACCTCAAAGGCAGATATATATTCTGCCGATAAAGTTACTTCACAATCAATACCTCTTATTTTTATAAATTTATGATTTTTCCCACCAAAAAAATCGTTTTTGATTTTCTGATCCTCTATTTTTTTCAGAGGAAAAAGTTTGTAGCTACCCGAAATAAAAATGATGAAAGTTTCTCTTAAAATTATTTCGCTTTCACCTTTTAGAGAAATTTCCAAAATCCTACCTCGCTTTAGGAACCCATCCTTTTCCTCTATTTTTCTTAACTCTATCTTCTCCTCTTCTCCTTCTGGTATTCTCTCCTCTATTTTTTCCTCCCTTTCTTTTTCTTTTTCTTCTATTTTTTCCTCCTCTTTTCCAAGTCTTTTAGTTTCAATTTCCTCTTCAATCTCTCTTTTGAGCTCTTCAATTTTTTCTTCAATTTTCTCAATTTCTTCTGCTCTTTCGACTTTTTCCTTTTCTCCTACTTTCTCTAATTCCACCTCCTCTACCTCCAATATCTTTCCTTCTTCTTCTATTTTTCCCATTTCATTCTCTTCTCTCTGTTTCTTTTCTTCCTTTCTTTTTTGGCATTCCGAGAGGAGTTCTAATAATTTTTCTGATTCTGGAAAGACCATAGAACCTTCCCTTAAAACTCTTTCCGCCTCTTCTAACTTACCTGATTCTATTAATGCTCTGGAATAGTTGAGGAGAAGGTTCAAGTTTTCAGGATATTTTTTGTAAAGTTCACCGAAAACCTCAGATGCTTTTTCAAATTCCTTCTTTTTGAAAAGTGCTATGCCATATAGGTTGTATAATTTATCATCCTTTGATTTTGAATACTCTTTCTCCGCAAGCTCTATCGCTTCATCTATTTTTCCCTCTTTTATAAGATTCTGAATTTGATAAAAGATCATCAGAGAAAATTTTAAAAATGGAACAGTTTATATTCAAGTTATATTCAAGTTTTTAAGATTCGTATTCAAGTTTCCTTTTGAGCTCCTCCCTTTGCCTCATAAGCCAATACTCTCTTATAATTTTTCTATCGCCCTCCGATATTTCTGTGAATTGAAGACCAAGTCGGGTTTTCTTTTGCTCCCCATCACCTATAAACCTTACCTCCGCTTTCGTAGAAACTATTGCCCACTCATGTTTTTTCTGATTTTCCTTTGTTGGAAGCCTGAAAGATAACCTTACTATGTCCATCATCTTCACCCTATCCTTCGGGACTTCAACATCTAATCCCATCCCGTTTTCGTTTATATCTACCATATTGCCTTTGAATACGCCGCCCCATGGGAACTCAATATTTACCTCTATTGGCTCTGCGGGATTTGGCTTAACTCTGAAAGCGGACCTACCAGCCTTTCTTTCTATCTTTTCTGGGAAGGAAAAAATAAGAGATGTTTTGTATGTGCCTTTGAAGATTGACTCAAATGAATATTTACCAAAAGAGTCAGAATACTCAAACTCAACTTTATCTCCAACTTTCAACTTTTCCTTATATTTCGGATTTTCAAATTCTTTCATCAAAACTATATACTCTCCTCCCTTCGTCATTGCGACTTTTTCTACTGTGGTAAAGTAAGACCTTTCGTCCCCTGGGATTTTGGCTTTGAGTGGCAGTTGGTACTTAGCAAGCTCCTGGATATGTTTTATTCTTACTGGTTCTTTATGGAGCTCTTCAACATAAAAAAGTGCTACCTCTTTCTGTTCTGCTCCTTCTTGCATATTTATAATTTTATTAATTTTTTCTTTATTAATTTTTTCTTCTGAAATATTCTTTGCAAAAATCTTTTGGAAATTTTGTTTTTCATATTTTTTCTTTTCTTCTTCATCTTTTTTTCTTGCAAATAAACTTCCAAAAATCATGTTTTTTTCACCTCCTTTCTATTTTATATCGTAATTATTGTTAAAAATATTTTCCAAATTTTCAAGATTTTTTCCTCAAATTTATTTTTTGATAAAGAAAAATCCATTAATTTTTGTTTATTCTTTTATCAAAATTGATAAAATAGTTAGTAAAGCTAAATAACAATTTCAAGATTTGAATTTAAAAATCAGCTATGTACATTATGCATTTTTTATTTTTTATTATTTTATTATTTTTTATTCGGAAATTTTGAGAGTTCAATTTATTTATCTTTTTTCTTTTTTTGGAATTTTCATACCTTGAAACTTATTTTACAATTTTTCTATATGAGAAAGATTGCTGATATATCCTCTGCTCTTTCTGATATTTTGAAAGAATACGATAAAGAAATTTGGGCTGAATTTGTAATATCAAATAACTGGAATAAAATAGCTGGTAAAAAGAGAAAAGCCTATTCTTTAAAGTTGCGAGGAGGAATACTGAGAATTTCAACTCCTGACTCAACTTTACGCAATTTTCTCCTGAATCAGAAAAAACTTGTTTTAGATAAGATAAATGAAATACTCGGCGAGAAAATGGTGAATGATATAGAAGTTTTTGGAATCAGCCAACCCATTTTCAAGATGTTCTCACAAAAACTGAAAAGTAAAGAAAAAACAAAAGAAGGAGAGTAAAAAAAGAATAAAGAATAAAAAAAGAATCAGGAAAGAAAAAATAAAGAAAAAATGGTAAATTCAAAAAGTGAAAGTATAGGTAAAAGAAAATAGAATGTAGAAAGAATGAATAGATAGGAAGAAGGAGAAGGAAAAGAAGAAGAAAAGGTGGAAGAAGAGGAAGATGATGATGAAAATTTTCAGATGGATTGGATTTTTTATAGTTGAACTTTATATTGCGCTCAAAAATATTTTTGGCAAAGAAAAAGCTCTCAAAATTATGAAGAATTTTATGACCCTTTTAGGAAAGACAAGAGCCCCAGTGATGGCAAAAATCCTCAAGGTAAATCCATCAGATATATCTTCTTTAACAAAAATACAAGATGCAGAAGATTTAATATTGGGAGTAAAAGGTATCTGGTCTGAAAGAGAAAAAAATCTAGCTATAAAAGATGAACTTTTCTGTCCTTTTGCTCAGAAACTGAAAAGACACTCAGAATTTTGCCACATACTTGTGAAAGAGTTTGAAATAGCTACTTTTAGAACTCTCAATCCAAACTATGAATTAGAAATTGAGGGGAAACTTCTTTCAGATGGAGGGAAATATTGTAGATTTATTCACAAGATAAAACAAAGTAAATAACTTCTTTATCTATGAATAAAATCGTAATCGGAGCGGATCACGCAGGTTTTGAGCTGAAAGAGAAAATAAAACTGTTTTTAAAAGAGAAAGGATTTGAAGTAGAAGATAAAGGAACTTTCTCACACGATAGAGTTGATTATCCTGATTTTGCCCGTCTCGTCGCAGAAGATGTATCGTTGGGTAAAGCTGATCTAGGAATACTTGTGTGTGGTACGGGAATAGGGATGAGTATAGTTGCGAACAAGTTCCCCAAAGTCAGAGCTGCCTTGATTTTCAACGAATACACTGCAAGAATGGCAAAAGCACACACAAATGCAAATATACTTGTGTTTTCCGGAAGGGTTATATCACCAGAATATGCAAAGGTTTTGCTTTCTACTTTCCTTGAAACGAGTTTTGAAGGAAATCGCCATCAAGAAAGAATAGAAAAAATAATTGATATAGAAAATGAAATATTGAACTCTTTCGCTTCCTATTTCAGAGAACTACGGAGATTTGATCCAGAAGTTTTTGATGCAATAGTCAAGGAAGTAGAGAAACAGGAAACTATGATAAATCTTGTGGCTTCAGAAAATCTCACAAGTTTGAGAGTCCTTTCAGCTCTTTTTAATCCAATGAACAACAAATACGCAGAAGGCTATCCGGGGAAAAGATATTATGGAGGATGCGAGTTCGTTGATGTTGTTGAGGAATTAGCCCGAGAGCGAGTTAAAAAACTTTTTTCAGCAGAATATGCAAATGTGCAACCTCACTCGGGAACACAAGCTAACCAGGCGATTTATCTTATGTGCCTTGAACCGGGAGATAAGATTTTAAGTATGGATCTTGCTTCCGGGGGACATCTTTCTCACGGTGCTCGTGTTAATTTTTCTGGGAAGCTATATAAACCGGTCTTTTATACTGTCGACCGCAAAACCCATCTTATAGATATGGATATGGTCAGAGACATTGCTAAAAAAGAAAGACCGAAAATTATAGTTGCTGGTGCCTCATCTTACCCAAGAGCAATAGATTTCAAAGCTTTTTCCGATATAGCAAAAGAAGTTGGAGCTTTCTTTCTGGCAGATATTGCTCACCCTGCTGGACTAGTTGCTGCAGGATTTTATCCTTCTCCTGTACCCTATGCTGATTTTGTCACATTCACAACGCACAAAACTTTGAGGGGACCAAGAGGTGCTGTAATTTTGTCTCGGTCCGAGTTTTCAAAGAAAATAGATTCTGCTGTCTTCCCGGGCTCGCAAGGAGGCCCATTTATGCATGTTATAGCAGCAAAAGCTGTGTGCTTCAAAGAAGCTATGCAACCTGAATTCAAAAATTATGCAGAACAGGTAATAAAGAACGCCAAAGTTCTTGCTGATGAATTTATGAAAAGAGGTTATAAGGTTATAACAGGAGGAACAGATTCTCATATAGTCCTGATTGATGTGTCATCAAAAGGAGTATCAGGTGGGGATGTTGAGCGAGAACTATATAAAGCCGGTATAGTTTTGAATAAAAATGTTATACCTTTTGACTCAAGACCTCCTATGAACCCATCTGGAATAAGAATAGGAACTCCTGCTGTTACAACGAGAGGAATGAAGGAAGAGGAAATGAGACAAATTGCTTCAATGATAGATGAAGTGATATCTTCTGGTTTTTCAGAAGAAGTTATCTTGAAGGTGAGAAATTCCGTTGCAGAACTTTGTAGAAGGTTTCCATTTTATTCAGATTTCATACAAAAAGTCCTTTCATAGATTTTTTCTTGAAATTTCTTATACTTTCTCTTAAATTTATTCACTCGACTTCTTCCTTTATTCCTGATATTTCTCTATGTCTTTCTAATATCTTGTGCGGATCAATAAGAGTTATTGAACCTCGCGGAGTATTTACTCTTCCTATTATTATTTCTCTGAACTTTATGCCCACTTTTGGTGCCTCAGATATTGAATTTGGAGATATAGTTTCAATAAAGACATTATCAGCAATCAAACATACTGGTGATACATCCTTCAAAGCCCTAACTATTATTCCTAATTTTTGGCTTATTTGTTCCTTTATTTCTCCTATTTCAAAGAAAGATAAAATATCAAATACTGGAACTATTTCTCCCCTGATATATATAAGTCCTTTTAGGTATTTTATATCAGAATGAACATACAAAATATCATCTGATAGTTTTATCACTTCTTCAAGGTATTCTATACCTAAGCCATATATTTCCTCTCCTACACTTGCACATATTATCTTTATATCTTTCTGGAAAGATGGAAGAACTCTTAATTTTTCCCTCATAAAATAAAATTTAAAAAAGAGATTCAATAAAAACTTGCATATTAAAATAAAGTGATGTCAAGAGAGGAAAAAGATGTAAGCGAAAAATATGAGGTTGCAACTTTGGCAGGTGGTTGCTTTTGGTGTCTTGATGAAGTATTTGATAAAATAGAGGGAGTTATTGAAACAAAAGTTGGTTATGCAGGCGGATTTAAAGAGAATCCAACTTATGAAGAAGTTTGCTCAGGAACTACAGGACATCTTGAAGCTATTCAAATAAAATTTGATCCAACTGTTTTATCTTACAAAGAAGTTCTTCTTATTTTCTTTATGAATATAGACCCACAAGATCCGGATGGTCAATTTGCAGATAGAGGTCCGCAGTACAGAACCGCTATTTTTTATCATAACGAGGAACAAAAATACATCGCAGAGGAAACAAAAAAGTACATCGAAAAATTATTTGGATATGTTGCAACCGAAATAAGACCTTTTGTAAATTTCTATCCTGCCGAAGAATACCATCAAAAGTACTTCAAGAAAAATCCAATAAGGTACTGCCTTTATAAATTCTTTTCTGGAAGGGAAAATTTCGTAAAAAACATATGGGGAGATAAAATCTTTTTCAAGTTAAAGCAGCATCCAAAATATAAAAGACCACCAGATGATCAGATAAAAAAACTATTGACCCCTTTACAGTACTATGTGACACAAGAAGGTGGAACAGAACCACCATTTGAAAATGAGTATTGGAATAACAAAGCTCCCGGAATATATGTTGATGTTGTGTCCGGAGAACCCTTATTTTCTTCTCTTGACAAATTTGACTCTGGAACTGGTTGGCCATCTTTTACAAAACCTCTTGAACCAGATAACATAATATATAAAGTTGATACAAGTTATGGGATGATAAGAATAGAGGTAAGAAGTAGATATGCAAATAGCCACTTGGGACATGTTTTTGACGATGGTCCTCCTCCAACTGGTTTGAGGTATTGTATAAATTCAGCTGCTTTGAGATTCATCCCACTTGAAAACCTTGAAAAAGAAGGATACGGAGAATATGTAAAACTCTTTGAAGAGAGAAGCAAAAATAAAAGCAAATAGTTAGTAATAAATGAATAACTATAATTATCATCAGCTTCACGATATTCTTGCAGTTACAGTCTCCTACAACAATTTTGAAGGTTTAAAATCTTTGTGTGAAAATCTTCTTTCCCAAAGTCTTAAACCTAAAAAAATTTTTGTTGTTGATAATGCGTCAGAAGATGATACGCCAAAGATAAAAGAGCTTTTTCCTGAATTTGTGATATATAAAAGACTTCCAAAAAACTTAGGAGCAGATGGTGGATATTACTATGCTTTATCTTTTGCATATAAAATTTCCGACTTTATCTTTACAACAGATGATGACACTTTGTATCAGGAAGATGCCCTACATGAACTTTTTTTTGGTTTCTTGGAGCTTGAGAAAAAATTCTGTGTCGGAGCTGTAAGATGTGCATGGGAAGGATTTGAAGGAAATGAGCCGAAAGAGGTTTTCTCTTCTGTCTGGACAGGAGTTCTTTTTAAGTCAGCTGTTTTAAAAGTTGTTGGGTTTCCTCGCAAAGATTTTTTTATATATGGCGGGGATGATGAATTCTTTACAAGAATGACAAAAAAAGGCTTCAAATTTTTTCTTATTCCATCGGCAAAATATCTTTCAAGACCATCGCGACATAAAGCTCAATATTCTGTTTTTGGAAGAAAGATAAGTTTTTACCCTGATGATTTCAGGCTTTACTATTCAATAAGAAACGAAACTTTCATATACTCGCGCATCAAAAGAAAAGACTTTCTAAAAGTTTTGAGGAGAATCTTAATCCTGTCTTTAATAATCAGAGATAAAAACAAAGTAAAAACTATCTTTGAGGGATTTTTTGATGGGATTTTTGGAATACTCGGAGAAAATAAAAAGTACTCTACAAAAAGATAAAAAGAAAAAAACTTTCATTTTCAAATATCAATCCTTACCTCATATATATAGAATTTTTTCGTTCTATATATCTCTTTTAGGAAAAACTCAGATTCTGTTTTTTCCCTCTCCCTTATTACATATTTTACTTCAAACTTATTTATGAGTTCTTTTAGTTTATTTCTATCTAATTTTTCAAACTCTTCAAGAAATTTTTCTTGAATTTCTTTTTTATTTTGCGGTTTTTCTATCGGGATTCCTATCTCGCCCATGATTCCCCTGAGTTCATATATGGTTGGATTTTCTCTCAAAAGCTCAATATAATTTGCAACAATACTTTTTACTTCCTCCAAATCAAATCCTTGGAGTTTCATATCAACTATATTTCTTTCAAAAATTTCTCTATCTCCTATGTAAGTGAAAATATATGTCTTTGGGTTAAGCTGTGGGATTAGAGTTTCTCTAAAAATTACAGCCGACAAATTTTTTGGTAATGATATGACTTCATTTTCTTTTACTTTGGTTTTTATAAAATCTGAGATCTTATCATACTCACTTTTCAAAATAATTTGTTCTCTTACATGTTTCAAAGTTGCAACACTTTCAATAAATATTTTTTCCGATGATACAAAGATTCCACAGAATAACGCTGGAACCACAAAGCTTATTGTCAAGTTTGCAGCTGGACTTACATAATCAAGAACATTTTTCAATTTTGTCCTTGAAACTACATCATATATAGCAGAAAATATAGCTATAATAGAGAAAATGTAGAAAGCGTAATAAAAATGTCTTTCTTGTATTGTTATTTTTGTGATAGCGTTTTGATAACCTAAAATCAAACCAGAAATCAGGATAAAAAATAAAACTTTTCCTTTCCATCCCTTCCGCAAAAGATATGAGGCTGAAATTACACCTAAAACAATAATTACATAGTTTCTTTTTTCCTGAGCAAATTCAAATCTTTCCGCTCCAAACTTTGTAAAAAGAATAGCTCTCATCAACATAGCCTCTGAGTTAGGGTTCTGTGTTTGAAGAAAATTAAATACGACTGCTGGTAAAGCTACAAAAAAAGCAATCAATGAAATTTGTATTAGCTCTTTTCTCTTTCCTTTTGAGAAAATAAGTAAAAGGAAGATAAAAAGTAGAGCATGTATATAGTAGTAAAATTGACCGTAAAAGTTCAAACCAAATATTATACCGCAAATTATCTTTTCTTTAAAATTTAGATTTCTTTTGTCATCAATTCTTATGATAAAGTACACAAATAAAATAAAGAGTAAGATGAGAGGATTAGGATTAAATGCTCTGTGAATTATAAAACCAAAAAAAGCGGAGTGAGGAAAATTCATATCTCCTTGAGCAAATTTTAGAAGAGGAGAGACATTTAAGACTATGATGGAAAGTGTAAGAAAAGCAAAATGACTTTCTTCAATAAATCTTTTTATTACGGCAAATGTCAGCAGAGGTATAAATATAACTCCAAAAATTTTCAGGAAAACATTAACATACGAAAAACTGTGGAAAATCTCATATACTGCTCTACAAAGGAGCAAAAATAGTGGCAAAGTAAAACATTTTTCATTTTTTACCTCACAAAACCCACATCCGTGTATAAAAATATTTATCCAGTTATCTTCATCTCCCGACATTGTGAAGGGGAAATCATACTTTATGACAAGATATAAATAGGGGAGAAATACGAGCGATGAGAAGGCAAGTAATCCTGCTATTTCGTAGAAGGAAAAAACTTTTCTACTTCTATTTTCTTGGACTAATTCTAATCTTGATTTCTTGTCTTTGACAGCTTTTTCCGTTATTCTCACGATAATATTTTACTTTTTTGAATTTTATTTTTGTTTGTAAAATATTTTTAAAATTTCCAGCTTATATAAAAATGGGAACTTTTCACTTTTTGGTTCCAAATTTGGTTCTATTTATTGTACTTTCTCTTATTGCTACAAGAAGGATCGGGAAGTTTGAGCTGAAAATATGGCAAGTGATGACAGCAGGGGCAGTTATAGTCATTCTTACTCAAAGTATATCTTTTGAAGATGCATTTTACGCAATAGATTTTGATGTGATGCTTTTCCTTTTCAGCATGTTTGTTATAGGAGCTGCTCTTGAATACGGAGGCTTGATGGATGATTTTATCAAATCTATATCAAGTAAAATAAGAAATCCTCACATCGTTTTGTTTTTCGTTATTTTAGTTATGTCTCTATCTTCTGCTCTGCTTATGAATGATACTATTGCTGTTATAGGGACGCCAATTGTTCTTCGTATAGCCAAAAAGTATAATTTGCCAAAAAAAATTCTTTTGCTTTCGTTAGCTTTTTCGGTGACTTGCGGTAGTGTTATGAGTCCAATAGGTAATCCTCAAAACTTCATTATAGCAAATCATATAAAAGATAAAAACCAATTTTTTGTATTTATCTGGTATCTTGCTTTACCTACGTTTATTAACATTTTTTTGACTTTCCTTTGGATTGAGCTTTTGCTGAAAAAAGGTGGTTTTGCAACAAAAGAATTTTTTAAAACAGAATTAGCTCAGGTTGTTCATCAAAGTTCAGATGAATACACTCATCAAAGAGATAAATCTCTTTATTTCCTGTCAAAGATATCTTTGCTCTTTCTTTTATTTCTGATAATTTTAAGCGTTGTTCTTTCTTTTTTTGGTGTTAATTTGAAACTCGTTCATATCACCTTGTTTTCTGCTCTACCTATTTTGCTTTTTTCAAAAAAGAGATTTTTTATATTGAGAAAAGTTGATTGGCATACTCTTTTATTTTTTGCTTCTATGTTTGTTTTGATGAAATCTGTGTGGCAAACTGGGCTACCTGAAAAAATTATAAAAGATTTGGGTGGGAACCTATTGACCTTGGAGGGAATTTTTGCTTTGAGCTTGATTTTAAGTCAAGTTTTTTCAAATGTTCCTCTTACCATGCTTTTTCTACCTATGATTGAGGGTGCTTCGGAAATTCATCTTATGGCTCTTGCGGCTGGAAGTACCATAGCAGGGAATTTATTTATACTCGGAGCTGCAAGCAATGTCATAATAATTCAAGGAGCCGAAAAGAGAGAAGGCGAAACAATTACATTTTTTGAATTCGCAAGGGCAGGAATTCCACTAACAATGATAAATTCTTTGGTATACTACATTTTTTTAGTAGCTTGTTGTTAAAATGAAAGTTGGTAAAACAAAAATTCTGTGATTTCAAATTTCATATCATTTCAAAGTATTGATATGGTGTTTTTTGACCCTCCAAAACTTCTCCCAATTGATAATTAAAAATCATCAATGTTGACAAAAAATATTCCTTCGGGTTGTTGCCAAATTAATCCATACTTCGTGAAAATGCCATAAGTTCCTTCGTGAATTATCCTGAAATCTTTGAAATCTAATGTCTCATCTCCAGAAGAAATCGCTACTTTACCACCCTCTATCCATGTCACATATATCTTATTACCTATAACAACTATCTCTGGCTTCTCTGATTTTATCCCCGGACTTTTTGATATATTCCTGATTTTGAATTTTTTGGCATTTTCTGCCCCAAAATCCGGCATTCCTGAGTAATCGTATGTGATAACCTTTCCATCGGGAAGTTTTAATGTTGACGCCCCAACAAGAATTGGAGCTTGCAGTATAAGAACCTCATGTTCTCCCTCTATAACTCTTTCAAAAGCCAAATAGAAATTTTTTGTATCAGTTGCGCAAGAAACATATTTTACATCAGAAAGATACGCTGGAATATAAAATGGTTCTAACTCCCTATCAGAAAACTGAGGATATGAGCGTAAAATATTAATTACATCCAAAAGCTGGCGCTTAAACTGAAAGACCTTCACTCTGTATCCGAACCCATCGCTCCATACAGCATAAAAGTTTCCTCCTCCACCGCATATTCTTGGATGTATCTCAAATGGTATTTGTAAATAACAGGACTCGCAATAGGTATAAGTCATAATTTCTGAAAATGTTTCCCCAGAATCTTTTGAATATGAGCACTTTACTCTTGCATCTCTAACCCCCTTGTTGTAATAGCAAATCATAACTTCTCCTTTGTCTGCAAATATATCTGGGAAATAACCATTATCAAAACTTGCTTTGAACTTAAAAGATTTGGAATCTAATTTATATTTCCCATAGTAAAATCCAGAGCCAGCGCTTGCAACAGAATGCAGAATATCACCATCTAAATCTATTCTTATAGATGCCTGTCCAAAATAGATAGTCTTTAATTCACGATTTACCATTACTATTGCCTCGGAATTTACAAGGTCATTCCATGCAACTATCAATCCATCAGAATCATCAACATCAAATGGAACTTCTGAATACACATTGGTTATAGATGAGGCAGAAAAGACATACACTGCATCAGTGACATATCCACCATATCCATCAGTGCAAATAAGAGTGTGCTTAAATTTTCCTGATGTTGTAGGTGAAAATGGGAATTCTCCGGGAATTTGTATTTTGAAATCACTTACACCATCGGAGTAAAAATCAACAGAACAAATTACTTTATCTCCGTCTGGGTCGTATCCATCAACTTTTATTTTCAAACTCTCTCCCGGGGTTGTCACATAGTTTTTATTAGTAGATATATATGGGGTGTTATTTTCTGGGAAAACTTTGATGGTAGTGTAAGATTTTGCTATGCTTTTGCCTGTCACAAGTGTAGCTGATACAACAAAAACAGTCTCTTCTGAGACTTTATATGTATGTTCAACATAGGGAACGGTTGTTTTTTCTGAAGAACCATCTCCAAAATCCCAAATGATTTCAAATTTGTCAGAATATGCAATTGAGGCATAAAATTTGACAGAAAGAGGACTTTTTCCTTCGGTAGGATAAGCATAAATAAAGATAGAAGATCTTTCAATTTCAATTACTCTTTCCTTGCAGTAAAAAGTAAAAAACAACAAAATACTTAAAAAAGTAAGCGAAAATTTCTTATTCGTATTGCAATTTAACATCAATTTCAAACTCATTCTAATCGTTTCTAAATTAATCTATTTTTCTAAAACTTCAATGCGCTGGTAAACTCCCGAAATAAGGTCACAGCCCAATTCTTCAGCCGGCATATTTGGTCTCCAATATCTATTACGGCAATAGCAAGGAGGAAGAATTGGGCACACTTCATAATAAGAAGATGCAGGATATAAGCGAGGTTTATAAACGAAAATAATAGGAATGTCCATGTATTCTCTTTCTAAGATAATAAAGTCCCAATCTGTGTAGGAGGGAGGGGGATATTCATCTATCCATTTGAAAAATTGAGCGTAAATATAGATGTATAAATTTCCATCTTTATAATAAATTTTTTCTACAAAATTGTGATCTCCTCTATAATCCCAATCGTTATATAAGCCTATGGCAAGTATAAACTTTTTTGAAAAATCAACCTTTATCTCATCTCCGGAAGAACATATCAGCTGATTTTCCGTTGTTATTTTATAGTAAAGAATTGTAACTCGAGTCGGGTAAATAATATCTTTGAATTCCGGAGTTTCACATATTACATTCCGTAAAATTACTCTTAGTTCTTTTGGAAATTTTGCTTCCATGTAAGTAGGACATGGGGTCATATAAGTATAAATGTATGTAGATGAAAATTGATAATTGTTAGGAAATGTTAAAGGGCAGATATATTCCGCTTGTATTTTTCTGTCATCATCAACTTTTCCGTCGCAATCATTATCTATTCCATCTTGCTCATCTTGTAAATCAAGAACCCCCGGATTTATTTTTGGATTTTTATCATCACAATCTCCTGAAAGAGTTGTGATGCTCCCAGAGAATTTAAATGTTACTCCTTCGGGGAAAAATGTTATTCCTTCGGGAAATTTAGAATCACATATTAAAACTCCTTCTGGAACACCATATCCATCTCCATCATTATCAGAATAAATCCCAAAACAATCCAAACAAACTTCATTTGAGAATCCGGAATCACCTCCTAAACCATAAGATATAACGCGGTAGCAATGTTTTCCCTCTTCCTTTTCCCCAACTTCAAAAGATGTAACAGAAGAAGGAGAAATCCATATCGCCACAAACTTATCTTTAACATTCTTTAAAATCTTAAAACCGATTTCTCTATCTTCGCCATTTTTATTTTCCTTTTCATTATTATTATCTTCCTTTTTCTGCCATTCTAATCTTATCTTATTACTACTATTACCGTCAATAATTTGAAGTTTTAGGTTTGAGGGAGAAGGTGGAGGAGGTATTTCTTGTTCTACTTTGGAAATTTCAGCACAAGCTTTTCCTAATTCTATTTCTCCCCCCTTACCAGATTTTGCTTTCACCTCCCAGCAATACTTTTTCCCAGGTTTCACATCACCATCGGGATAAAAAGTAATTGAAGATGGGAACAAAGCGAGAAGTTCTTTTCCACCGTCTATTACTCTTGAGACCTCGTATGAATCCACTTTTTCTTTTCCTTCCCATTTGATAAAAACAAGTTTTGATGATAAAAATTCTAATTCTATTCCCTCTTCATATATTATTTTTATTTTATCTTCTCCCTCCTTTGTTTTCTCCATTTTATCTTCTCCCGTCTCTATCTTCTCTTCATTTAGATTGTGTGTTGCTTTATTTTCTTGAAATTCTCCTACTTTTTGGATTTTGTTTTCTCGTTTCTCCTCTTTACATAAAAGTAAGAGAAACAGAAGAGAAAAAATAGAAAAGAATTTTTTTATTCTTGTTTCCTTTACCATAGATAAAACGCCTCCTTTAATCTAAAAAATCTAAAATTCATACTTATATTTTAAATCATCATTTAAACTCAGTTGCAGGTTGGATAAGCTTCACATTTGCCAGTTGATGGATTAAAGCTTCCGCCAGCGCAAGTCGGATTTCGCTTACACAAACGTGAAGCAGGATCATCAAGAGGACATGTCCATCCACACTCTATACCATCATCATCACACGATACCTCTGTCCATCCAGAAGGGCAACTATTTATGCTACTGCACCAGGTATTACAACCTCCGTTAATTCTGTAATAGCACGTTTTATCTTCTGAGCTGTACCAACACCTACTCTTAGCTCTTTCGTTACAGCTTTTACCAATATAACCAGAACAGCCATCGCAATCGCTATCGTTTGGTTCTCTCTCACATTTTCCAGTTGATGTATTTAATGTATATCCACTTGGGCATTTTGTTGGGGGGCAAATTGACGAGTTAGAATCATCACAATCAACGCATGCGCGACAACCATCGCCATCATTATCTGCCTCCCAGCTTGGAATTACTCCATCACAGTTATCATCAATCCCATTACATATTTCAGGTGCTCCAGGATGTATAGATGAAATTAAATCATTGCAATCTCCCGCACATATGCGCCAACCGTCTCCATCTAAATCTAATTCATTCCAAGGTACTACGCCATCACAATTATCATCTATACCATTGCAAGATTCTGGTGCTCCCGGATGTATTTGATCGTTATAGTCTTTGCAATCATTATTGGCAGTAACATATCCTGGGGGACCCGGGGGACACGCCTCTATAGGTGAGTGACCGATGCACCACCACACACAAAAGGTCCAAAATGATTCGCAACAGTATAAATAGTCGCCAGTTCTTCCATATCCATCACCATCATCATCATACCAGTATGTGACTTTCACTCCTTCGTCTATTTGTCCATTGCAGTTATTATCTTTACCATCGCATACCTCTGGATTTCCTGGAAATTTTGCAGAATCCTTATCATCACAATCTCCTTGGCAAATTCTATATCCATCTCCATCTTCATCCTTTTCGTTTGTGATATCCCCATCACAGTTATCATCCTTTCCATTGCAAATTTCAACTGCATCGGGATGAACGGAACTATCTGAATCATCACAATCTAAGTCATTTGCCACATATCCTTGTGGTTGAGAAGGAGCGAAAACTAACTCATTAGGATCACCATAGCCGTCGCCATCTGCGTCTTTATAAAATGCAACAAGTATTTGAACTTGTCCCTCAACATATTGTGACCAAAGACCAGTCGTATCTTTTACTCTATATCTTACTGTGTATATTCCTGGTGAATTATAAGTATGAGATGTTTCTTTACATACTCCCAGTTCACATACTCCCAAAGTTTCGCACACTCTTAGTGCTTCCTCCGTTATTGAGCCTATAGTAGGATTCGTTCCATCTCCAAAATCCCACTCACATTCTTCGATTAAATCTCCATCTTGTTCATAGAAGCTTCCTTTAAAATCTACTTTTACACCTCCACTGGGGAATTTTAAGAAATAAAAAGGAAGTATCTTTTCCCCCACTGCACAAATTTGGCCAATGCTGGGATCCGGATCTGGATAACATATAGTAAAATTAGCAGTTGGTGGATTATCAGGAACACTCACATCAAAAAATGGTAATCTAGTTCCATCAAGTGAAAATGTGTTTCCATTTGCTCTTATTGTATAAAAGAACCTTATTGTTTTTGTATTATGGTCAATAAACCTTCTGAATCTCCGATTCTTTATATATATACTTGGCCGAACTTTCTCCGCTCTCAAGTTGCTGAGGTTCCATAAACCCCTTAGCTGCGGAACACCAGTTCTTGATAAAATAAACATATCATCTCCGCATAGTTGATCCCCTTGCCATGGGCAGTTTGAGTTTGGTGTAACTATTAGATCATAATTTGCAGACTCCCCAGGAAATGCATAAAAAATAGGAGATATTATACCTATCATAGATGAACCCTCTATTCTATCCAGCATAATGGAAGGTGTTCTACTTATTTCTGCAAGATATGCTGAGGCTATGGTTCCAAGTCTTATTTCATCCATTAAATCTTGATTTTCTATTGTATCGGTGGCACAATCCAGAAAAGCATTGAAGAATGACTCTATGCTAGAATAACCCGCACCCACAGATCTTATAGCACACTCTGCAAGCTTATCAACTATATCACCGTACCTATTTCTTAAACGCCAAAGAAATGAATACCAAAGACCTCCATTATAATGTGACTCATTTATAAGGTCAGATCGCAGAAAAGTTCTGTTATTTATAGCATTATCAAAAGTATAATTATTAGGATTTGCTCCTAATATATTAGCCCAATCTCTTATTGAAACTGCATAGATTTGCCTTTTGTATAAATTGACCATAACATCAGCAAAGTAATCTGCAATACCCTCTGTAAGACTTCTATAAAGATCTCCCCATCTTTCTTTTTCACATTTTACCACATGGCAGTGGTGAGCATGTGAATATTCGTGGAAAACAACGAAAGGAGTTCTTGAAGCAAGAAATCTACAAAGAGTTATGTTATAACTAACATCCGCCAAAAATGGATCTCCAGGGGAAAAACCAGCATTTTGGCATTTTCCATATGCACATATGTTTTTTGGCGGCCAACTTCGTTGTGGTTCTGTGTATCTTCTGTAATCTACATAAAGAGTTTCTATAATTGTTTGAGTGGCTCTATCCCCGAATCTTGAAGCATCGTCGAAAAATCTCCCTGCCATAGTTGCCCAGAAATATGCTGAAGCCATTTCAAATTCATGCGGATTCATAACAGGGTCATAACAGAAATCTCTATCTGGTTCATTTATTACCGGAGGAGGTTGGCATGTCCTTCCCGGACACAACTCATCGCACCGGGAACAACAGTAGTCTTTAGGATCTGAAAATATACAGCCCAGTAGTGTAAAAACGCCAATAGTGCACTCTTGACTATAAGAAATACATTGATTACAGTAAACTGGTCCTTCATAAGTGAGATCAGCATCTGTTACTCGTCTTACATATTTCCCAGATAAATTTTGACCGGTAACATCTGGAAATCCAACTCGGCTAACACTACTCGTAGGACAAGCCGTCATGTTGTCTGGTTCACGTTGGAATTGCTGTTCAGCTGTACATATACATCCACACCAATCAGTACATGGGGGAAGCTCCGAGAAGATGAGGTCAGAAATTTCCACAAGACTTCCATCAAAAGCATCAATCCATACCCAAAACCTTCTTGCAATAGTAAGAATGAGAATTTTGTACGCCAAGTGTAAAATCCCATTTTTATCCCTTATTATTGTCAAGTAATATATTGGAGGAGCAAATTGTAATTCTTCCGGTTGCAGTGAAAATAATGAAAAAATACGAGACAAAACATCTCTTGGGCTTAACTTAGGTATTGTTGGAAAAGTTTCAGGAATAACATAATATTCTCCGAATATCGATCTAGGATTTCCTTCTGAATTAGTCCTCACAATAAGTTCGGTTTCCACTGGAATTCCTTTGAAAAACTGTTTAAACCTTATAAATGAAGCGTAACCTAAATTTTCAACTTCCTCTATTTTTAAATCTCCAAGATCTTCCTTGAAACCATAAACATCTTTAAGCTCGCTCAAAAAAGCTACTACTCCCTCTATTGTTCTTATGCCTTCATAAGATACTATTGTAAAATATGAAAAAACAAGGGCAGGGTTACCTGCCTTATCTTTTATCTTCACTCGAAGATTATGTGTATTTTCTGTAAGCTGTTCAGAAGGTGTAAAGTAAGCTCTGTTTTCCTCAACCCGAAATTTAGAAGTAATCTCCTCCCTATCCAAAAATATTCGGAAAGATTCTTTAAGAATCCCTGATGTTTCATCCCAGAATTCAATCAAAAAATATGGAGTTTTACTTTGTATCAAAGCTCCGTATTGAGGTGATGAAACAACTATAAAAGGAGGCACTGTATCTAATACAAGAGATGCTCTTTCTGTCCTCATCTCTCCTACCTTCTTTATCATTGTTCCACCATTTCCTAACTCATCCTCTCTTTCAACAAGAAGATAAACAGTGTAATAGTAAGCTCCGTCTGGTTGAATTTTACCTTCAAAATCCTTCCCATTCCATATTGTTTTCATGTTTTTTCTTACATAGTGACAAGCTTTACCTTGCTCAATAGGTTTTAAGTCCCAAGTAACGCAATCAAAAGGAGGCAAGATTTCTTCTTTGAATGAGGAAAATTCATTTATTAGCTTCCCTTTTTCATCATAGATAGAAAGCGACCATGTCAGAAAGTATCTTTTTACATCTCCTTTACCTTGTGATTGAAGTGCATCTGTATGCTTTACAAGAACTATAAAAGAAAACTCAACTTCATCAAGATGTCCATCACCATTTGGGGAGAAATAATCGGTTGATCTATCAAATTTTCTCAAACATACCTTTCCAGTTTCATCACAAACTGGGGATTGAAGTGGAGATGCAGTAATTGTTAGTGGTCTTGAAGGTGTGATTTTTACACCCTCAAAAAAATGGTTTGGAATAGGCTTTTTCTTCGTATACTTTCCTCCAAATACAGCAATGGGATTCCCAAGAACATCATTCCAGTCAGCTTTCCAATTACCTCCATTTTTTCTGTTAAATTCCTCAAAAGCTTTCATTTGATCTTTTGTTGGTTCCCCAGTAGAAGCATTATTGGAAATCACTGCAATAGATATCAGCAAAATAGAGGATAATATAACTCCGTAAAGATTTAGGCTCCCCCCCCAGCCTTTTTGCTATCTTTTAGCATTTTTCTTTCCACTTTCATAATTTAAAATATAATCATTTTTTGTTTTGTTGTGTTGAAATTTGAGCAGTCAAAAATTTAAAACTAACCTCTTTTTTTCTTTTTTGAATTTATTTGAAGTTTGCGTAAAGAGGTTTGTTTTTTTGGAGCGGGTGACGGGACTCGAACCCGCGACCCCTGCCATGGCAAGGCAGTGCTCTACCAACTGAGCTACACCCGCAATTGAATAAAATATTTTAATCAAAAGTATAAATTTTATCACTAAAACAAAAATTTCTTTTTTTTAAACAAAAAGTTTTTTCTTTGCTCCTTTTTGCTTGTTCTTTTTTGCTTTTCAAACTCTTTCTTTTATTTCTTTGCCAAAAATTCCTTCTGGTCTCAAAGCTAAGAATATAAGCCCCACAAGAAAAACAAAAGCAGTTTTGTATTTTATAGAAACATAACCTCCGAATAAAGTTTCTGTTATTCCAACTATCAAAGAACCTACGATTGCACCGGGAGGACTATCAAGCCCTCCTATGACTGCTCCTATAAAAGCCCTCAGGAATGGATCAAACATAAAAAACTGGTCTACAAAATATAATGGAGCTATTAAAAATCCTGCGATTCCAGCTGTGAAAGTTGAAATTGCCCATGTGAAACCTATTATCCATCTTGTTTTTATTCCAAGTACCCTTGCCATATCTAAGTTTTGAGATATAGCTCTCATAAATATTCCTACTTTTGTGCGCATCACGACAAAGTAAAGAATTGCCATCAAAATTAAGCTTGTTGAACTCGTTAAAATAAAGCTCTTTCTCATTTTAAAGTCTAAAATTTGAGTTTCCCCTGTGAATGGAGAATTCAGAGCTTTTGGATCTGGTCCCCATATTGCGATTTCAACAGTTTGAATTAAAAATGAGATGGCTATTGTTATTATTGTAAGCCCAAGAGGAGAGACTCCTCTTCTTTGTCCTTCGTAGAGAATAAAAAAATATATAAGAAATGCAAGAACGCTGCTTATCAGCGAACCGATCAGTCCGTAAAGAATAAATTGGGAAGGAGTTATTATTTTATCACCTATCAGAGATAGAGCTATGAAAGTTCCTAATGTAGCAAAATCCCCATGGGCGAAATTTAAAACCCGTGTGGTTCTATATATCAATACTATACCTAAGGAAACCAAGGCATATATAAATCCTACTTCTATACCCAGTATGAAATAACTCATCTTTTCCTTTCTCCCTTGCCTTATTTTATTGATTTATATATTGATTTTGCTGTTTTTTATTTTTTGTTTATATTTTTTACTTCTTTAACTTTTATTTTTCTCTCTTCATTTTTTGTTAATCTGAGTTTTGGAAGACTTTTTTCAGCAAGCTTGCGTCTCCCTCAATTTTTTCTATTTCTACCTTCAAGCTCCCAAGAGTAAAGTTAAGTTGCATCTTTACAGGGAAAAGATTTTCCTTATCTAACCAAACTAACCATTTCTCTTTTGGTTTTATGGGACCTTTTGTCTCAACATCAGCTCCTAACTCAACAATTTTTGATTTAAAATTCCCCAACCGAGAACTCACAATTTCCTCACCAACCAAACTATACGAAATGTAATAGTACTTATCTTCGTAGAAAATTTTCAATATACCGTTTTCGTATTTTGTAGCTTCTTTATATAAAATAAGACTTGCAGTATGAGGATCAACAAACCCATCGTTTAAGAATTCCCCAAACTCTTCTGTTTTTTCCTTCCGCGCATAAATCACCTTTTTCACATATATTTTATCTCCCTTGAAGATGTAATATTGATCTCTTCTGAATCCAATTTCATCCTGATGATAAAAGAATTTTTTTGGTTTGAGCTCCTGCAAATCTATTATAGACCAACCAAAATTATGCACCTTTTTTACGATATTACCGAAACTTAAAGTTTTTGCTAAACTTGATATTACAAAATTTTCCCCATCTTTTTTATAACCTATGCAAATCTGAGCTGTTGGGAAGAAAATAAAATAAGCTTTGTAGCATGTTTTCAGCTCTTCTATATTAGCTATAAAATACAAAAAAATCAAATAATAATGAAACACAAAAATAATTTTAGTCTGGAAATTTCATTTATTGTTTGAGACTCATAATGCTGTCGGGAAGATGTCTATTTAATTTTGTTCTATCACCCAATTGTCCCTCTCCATTTGCTCCCCAGCACCACAGAGATCCATCTTGCTTTATCGCACAGGTATGAGAACCACCAGATGATACATCCGATATATCTCTCATAATTTCAACTGGGTAAGTTTTATCTTTGTTTGTTCCATCACCAACTTGACCTGTAAGATTTCCTCCCCAACACAAAAGAGTACCATCTCTCTTTACCGCACAAGTATGTTTATGACCTGTTGAAACTCGCAAAATATCATTTGTAATTAAGATAGGAATATTTTTATTTTTCCTGGTTCCATCTCCTAATTGTCCGTCTCCATTTGCTCCCCAGCACCACAGAGATCCATCTTGCTTTACCGCACAAGTGTGTGACCCACCAGCCGATACATCTATTGCCCCATTCATAATTTCAACCGGATATGTTTTATCTTCGTAAGTTCCATCTCCAACTTGCCCATATTTATTCCATCCCCAACACCAAAGTGAGAAATCCTTCTTTATTACGCAGGTATGGAAAGCACCGGCAGCTACTCGCAAGACATCCGTGGTAATTAAAACAGGGAAATTTTTTCCATCAAAAGTTCCATCACCTAATTGTCCTTCCTCATTTCCTCCCCAACACCAAAGTGAGAAGTCTTTTTTTACCGCGCAGGTATGTCTATAACCTGCTGAAACTTGCAAGACATCTGATGTAATTAGAACAGGAAAGTTTTTATCTTCAAAAGTTCCGTCTCCAAGTTTCCCTTCCTTATTTTCCCCCCAACACCACAAGGAATTATCCTTTCTTACGGCACATGTGTGAAGAGAACCTGCGGAAACTTGTATTACATCAGAGGTAATTTTGACAGGATAGTTTTTATTTTCATAAGTTCCATCGCCTAACTGACCATATCTATTTGCTCCCCAACACCAAAGTGAGTTATCTTGTTTTATCACACAAGTGTGCAATGCACCTGCTGAAACCTGCAATATTGCGGGAAGAATAGCAACTGGCAAATTTCTATCCTCAAAAGTTCCATCACCGAGCTGTCCTTCCTTGTTTCCTCCCCAACACCGCAAAGAACCATCGTATCTTATTACGCATGTATGCCTATAACCCGCTGAAACATGCAAAACTCCGAGAGAAACTATTGTTGGCAAATTTTTGTCTTCAAAAGTCCCGTCTCCCAATTGACCTTCCCAGTTTCCTCCCCAACACCAAAGTGAGGAGTCGCTCTTTACTATACAGGTATGCCTATAACCTGCTGCAACTTCAATGACATCGTTTGTGATGAAGACAGGAAAATTTTTATCTTCAAAAGTTCCATCTCCAACTTGTCCATATTTATTCCACCCCCAGCACCAAAGGGATTTATCTTTCTTTATCGCACAGGTATGAGATTCTCCTGCTACGACTTTGATGACATCGTTTGTAATGAGGACAGGAAAATTTTTATCTTCAAAAGTTCCATCTCCGAGTTGCCCATATTTATTCCAGCCCCAGCACCAAAGTGAGTTATCTTTCTTTATCGCACAGGTGTGGAAAGCCCCTGCTGCAACTTGCAAAACGCCGGTGGTAATTGTCACTGGTTCGTCTTTGTTTATATATGATCTGTCACCCAGTTGCCCTTCCCAGTTCCCTCCCCAACACTGAAGTGTTCGGTTTTGTTTCTTTATTGCACAAGTGTGGAAAGAACCAACTGCAACATCTAAAACATTGAAGGTAACAAAAACGGGAAAATTTTTGTTTTTTGTGGTTCCATCTCCAATCTGTCCATATTGGTTCCATCCCCAGCACCATAAAGAGGCGTCCTTCATTACAGCACAAGTATGAAAAGCCCCCGATGAAACCTTGGAAACTTTGGAAAAAATTTTATTGGCTAAATTTTTATTTTTATATGTTCTATCACCTAATTGCCCGAATTCATTCCATCCCCAGCACCAGAGAGAACCATCTTTCTTCAGAGCGCATGTATGAAAAGCTCCTGAGCTAATTGAAATTATATCCGATAAAGCTTCCGATATTAGAGCTTTTTCTTTTTTCATCTCTGATTTGAATAGTGTGAAAGATAAAATACAGAAGATGGGACTCAAAATTTTTATTATGATTTTGCTTTTCCTGTTCTCTGATGCATCAAGTCTTCTCCTATTTACTCTGAAATTCATTATTCAGGATAAATTTTAGCAAATTTGCTCCAATCATTAGACCAAGTCGGAATAACTCAAAAATTTGCAAAATACTTATTTACATCTCTCAACATTAAAATAAAATATTTATTAATTCCACGAGGAGATTGAATCAAAGATTAAAAATGCATTTTTATTTGTTTAGTGATTATTTTTGTTTTTATTTGAATTTTTGCTCCAAAAATTTTATCAAAAGGAGGTAAGCAAATATGGCGAAGAAAAGACCAATAGGGATTGACTTAGGAACAACAAATTCGGTTATAGCTACTATGGAAGGGAGCGATGTCAAAGTTATTCCTTCCGCGGAAGGTCCAACTACTGTTCCATCTGTTGTGGCGTGGACTCGTGAAGGAGAAGTTATAGTTGGTATTCCCGCAAAACGACAAGCAATAGTAAATGCTGAAAACACAGTATATTCAATAAAAAGATTCATGGGGAGAAGCTATGATGAGGCACAAGAAGAAGCTAAAAGAATGCCTTACAAGGTTGTAAGGGGTCCACACAACGATGCCCGAGTTTATATTCCAGCTGTCGGAAAAGAATTTTCTCCGCCGGAGATCTCGGCTTTCATTTTGAGAAAGCTCGTGAGAGATGCAGAAGCTTATCTTGGAGAAAAGATAACCGATGTCGTCATCACTGTTCCCGCATATTTTAACGATGCTCAAAGACAAGCAACAAAAGCAGCAGGTGAAATTGCAGGTTTGAATGTGTTGAGAATAATTAATGAACCAACAGCAGCAGCACTCGCTTACGGATTTGAGAAAAAAAAGAAAGCAAGAGTCGCAGTTTATGACCTTGGTGGAGGAACATTTGATATATCTGTTCTTGAAATAGGAGATGAAGTAATAGAAGTAAAATCAACGGGAGGAGATACTCATCTTGGAGGAGACGATTTTGATCAGGAAATAATAAACTGGCTTATAGAAGAATTCAAAAGAGAGACCGGAATTGACCTTTCAAAAGATAAGATGGCTCTGCAAAGACTAAAAGAGGCAGCAGAAAATGCGAAAAAAGAACTCTCTTCAAAGCTTGAAACAGAAATAAATTTACCATTCATCGCTGCTGATGCAACAGGTCCAAAACATCTTGTAAGAAAGCTCACACGCTCGCAATTTGAAAGAATGATAGAAAAGTATATAAACAGAACCCTTGAGATTATAGATAGAGTGATAAGAGATGGTGGCTTCAAACCCCGCGACATAGATGAAGTTATACTTGTTGGTGGTTCAACGAGAATTCCAAAAATTCAGGAGGAGTTGAAGAATTTCTTTGGTAAAGAGCCGATGAGAGGAATAAATCCAGACGAAGTTGTAGCCGTTGGAGCTGCTGTTCAAGCTGGTATAATTTTAGGTGCAGCAAAAGATATACTCCTACTTGATGTTATCCCCATATCTTTGGGAGTTGAAACTTACGGAGGAGTATTCACAAAAATAATAGAGAAAAATACAACAATTCCTATAAGGAGGTCTGAAATATTCACAACTGCCGAAGATAATCAAACTGTTGTTGAAATTCATGTGCTACAAGGAGAGAGACCACTTGCAAGAGATAACAGAAGCCTCGGGAGATTCTACCTTGAAGGAATTCCACCTGCACCTCGTGGAGTTCCAAAAATAGAAGTGACTTTTGATGTAGATGTGAACGGGATTCTTACAGTTTACGCAAAAGAGTTATCAACTGGAAAAGAAGCATCAATAAGAATAGAGGGTTCAACAAATCTCACAAAAGAGGAAATTCAAAGGATGATGGAAGAAGCAAAAAGGTATGAAGAAGAAGACAGAAGGAAGTTGGAATTAGTTCAGGAGAAAAATAAACTTGACTCTCTTGTATATCAACTTGAAAAAACTATAAAAGAATTCAGAGACAAAATTCCTGCTGATTTGGTTTCTGATGCAGAAAGAATAATCCAGCGTGGAAAAGAAGTTTTCAGAAATTCAAATGATATAAATGAAGTCAGAGGAATGATGAGAGATGTTGAAAATGTAATGTCTCGCATATCTTCTCATATATATCAACAGAATATTGGTGGAACACAAACAGGAGGAGGATACACTAGCGGAAGCTATTCAGGCGGAAGTTCATCAGGTGGAAATAGCGGTAGTTCATCATCTTCCGATAATGTTGTTGATACTGATTGGAAAAAATAAAATCTAAAATTGAAAAATAATTGTTCGTTTGAAATATAATCTTTCTGTAATCATATAAATTTCATTATTATGGCTAAAAAGCAAGCAGAATTAATAAAATTTAGAATATCAGAAGATACAAAAATCAGAAAGAGAGGAAAAAAGACAAGGGAAAAAATTCTCAAAGTTGCTACAAAGCTTTTTGCAAAGTATGGATTTGCTGGGACAAGTATGGATGAAATAGCTGAGCGCGTTGGTATAAGAAAAGCATCTTTATATCATCATTTTTCAAGCAAACAAGAAATATATGAAGAACTCATAGAGAGAGTTTTCGCAGAAATAATTAAAATATTTCAAGTTTCTTTTTCATCAGGCGATATATTGAAAGATGCGGAAAATTTCATAAGCAAAATAATGAATTTTATCCTTCAAAACGAGGACTATGTCAAAATACTTTTGAGGGAACTTTTAGACGAAAATCTTCCTGTAAAGCAGTTTGCATTAGAATATGTTCCGAAAATCCTATCATTTGGTTCAGAGATATTAGAGAGAGGCAGAAAAGAAGGGATTTTTAAAGAAAATGTTGATCCTATCCAGCTATCAATAACACTAACAGGAGCTATAATTATCTACTTTGTTTTCAGACCGGTTATAGAACCTTTTATAAAGTCTCCTTTTAGCAAAAAAGCAATTGCAGAAAGAGTAAAACACATTTCAGATGTTATATTATATGGAATTCTGTCTAATAGAAATTAAGCGGGAAAAAGAAAATGGGGGCAGAAACAGAATTTTTTAGAGAAGATGGGAGAAGATTTGATGAGATAAGAGAGGTAAAAATTGAATTGAATTACATAAAATGGGCAGAAGGTTCATGCCTTATATCTTTGGGAGATACTCGGGTTATTTGTACCGCCTCCATACTCAACACAGTTCCAGCTTTTGCCAAAGAGAAAGGTATAGGATGGATTTTTGCCGAATACTCTATGCTCCCAAGATCAGTTGATGTAAGGACATCACGAACACAAAGCGGTAGATCCTACGAAATTCAAAGGATAATAGGTAGAGCCCTGAGAGCTGTCTGTGATTTACACTTACTTCAAGAGAGAACAATAGCAATAGATTGCGATGTTATTCAGGCAGATGGAAGCACTCGCTGCGCATCAATTATAGGAGGATTTATATCTCTTTTCCTCGCTCTTTACAGGCTCTGGAAAGATGGAATTTTTATCACATTCCCAATAACACAACTTGTCTCCGCTGTATCCTGTGGTATAGTGAATGGAGTAAAGATGGTAGATCTTACATACAAAGAAGATTCAAATGCTGAGTGTGATATAACAGTTATATCAACTAACAAAGGTTATTTGGTTGAAGTGCATGGGGGAGTTGAAAACGGAGGACTCATAACAAAAAAAGATTTTGATGAACTTGTTGAGATGGGAATTTCAGCAAATATGAAATATATGGAAATAGAGAAAAAAGTTCTTGAACCTTATATCAAAGAATTAAACCTAAATTTTTGACCTTAAAAGAAACCCAGTTATCAATCAACCATTAATCAATAATTAACTAAAAAATAATAAATAATTAATCAATCAATTATTTCCTATCAGTCGGTTATTCAGCTTAATAAAAAATCAGTTATTCAACTTTAAAAAACGGGGGAAGAACTTCTGTTTTGTGTTTCACATCTTTTTGGCACATCAGCGCAAAAAAATCTGATTTAGATAGAGGTGAATGATGAAAAAACTTTAAGAACACTGGTTTCAATCCTACCTTGTAAAAGTTTGAGAGAACCTCCCCAAGTCTAAAAGATGGATAGACAACATATACCCTTCCCTCCTTTTCCAAAATGTTTGAGGATATTTTTGCAAGTGTTTTGAGGTCAAGGTGTATTTCCCATTTTGCTATATCTGACTTTTTTGAAATCTTTCCCTCTCCTCTCGGTAAGTAGGGAGGATTAGAGACTACAATATTGAACTTCTGTTTGAAGTTTATTTGTTTTATATCACCGCATATTATATGAGCTTTCACATTATTATTTTTGTAATTTAAACCTGAAACCAAAGCCATTTTTTTATCTATTTCTACCGATACAAGAAATTTTTCGCCTTTAAGCCACCTTGAAAGTAAAATCGTTATGATTCCACATCCGCTCCCTATTTCAAGTAATTTCTTCTTCTTATCTTCTATTTTATTTTCTATCTCTGCCGTGAATTTTGCAAGAAAAATTGAATCATCTGAGAACTTCCATTTATCTTTCAACTGAAATATGCTTACATCAAAAATTTTAGTTTCTTCAAGTTCATATTCTTGGAACATAAGACCAAAATAATAAAATAAAATAATAACCTAAACATTGTTGTTTAGATGATTTTGAAAAAATCCGGAAAAACTCTGAATTTTCCTAAAACCTCCAAAATCACAAATTCTTGACTTCTTTATCAAAAATGATTATTGTTTTTTATATAGAGAAAGAAAAATAAAAAAGGAGGAAACCAAAAAATGTCTGCGAATGTAAAGAGAGAGAGAGAGAGAGGTTGGACGGAAGCTCAATAGAGGATACCTCACTTCCTTCTTCTTCATCTCTCCTTTCTCCCTTTTCTCATTTTTCTCTCTTTTATTTATTTTCAGTTGCCAAAAAGAATCAAAAAGCAAATTTTTCATATCAGAAAAAGGTGGAGTTGTTGAAAAAGATGAGTTGAAAATAGTTATTCCAGATGGTGCTTTGGATGAAACAAAAGAAATTGAAATCAAAAAAGTAAAAATGAAAGGTGCAGTAGGTCCCGCATTCCAAATCTCTCCCGACATCAAATTCAAAATCCCCGCAGAAATATCTATAAAATATGAAAATAATAGCAATATCAACATCAAAACACAACAAAAAATAAAAGAAGAAGAGTTTTTGAGAATTGCTTTCTATGACACAAATGGCAAAACTTGGGTACCTTATGAAAGCTATTTTGATGGACAAAGAGTTTTTGCAAAAACAGACCACCTTTCAACATGGGCTATCGTGAGCGATATGCTCTTCCCTGACCCTTCATCCTCATTCTCATCTTCTTCTTCATATGAACCACCAGCGGGTGAAGTCCCCCCACTCAAAGTAGAAGAGTTCAGTGTGCAAAATTTTAGAATGTCATCAAGATTTTCCCAAAAGAGTGAATCAGAACTCAGCTATGAGGAGTTTTCAATTGGAAATTTTGCATCAATTTTGAGGGTAGATGAAGAAGGGAATGTCTGGTTTGCAGAGCACGGATTTTTGAACCAATACGCAACTTATATTGGAAAACTTGATACAAGAACTGGTCAGGTGAAACTCTGGTGGCTTCCAGCTGGAAGTTGGGTATCAGATATAGAGGTAAAAGGCAGATTTGTTTGGATAGTTTTGAGGTTAGGACCTGACCTTGTGAGGTTCAACATGGATACAGAGACTTTCAGGTATTTCAGGGTTCCGGGGTATATAGGAAGTTGGCCATATGAGATAGATTTTGATGGAGATGGGAACATATGGATGACGGTGACAGTAGGGAGAGCGGTAGCAAAGTTTGATGTGAGACAAGAAAGTTTTGTTTTTTATTTCAGGATACCAGTTGGTTGGTGGACAGCGGGAGTGAAAGTAGATGGTAACAAAGTATGGGTGACAGAGACATATTCTTGCGTAGGACCGTTCATTTACTATGTGAATGAGGGGAGGTTGAAACAGCTTTATCCATCGGAAAGGTTCTGCCCTGGGACATTTTACATTTTGGAGGGAAAAGCGGTAGGGGGTATGGGAGGAGATAGGTTAGGGATTTTGGATGAGGAAGGAGTATTAGATGTTCATGGGATAGGATTAGAGTTCAGTGGATGGATGGGAGTAAGAAAGGAAGATAGGAGTGTGTGGGCAGGGGGAAATAACTATGTTTTTTGGTATTCGGTAGGAGAAAGGATGATAAGAGGTAGGGCAAATTTTGAGAGAGGAGCAGGAGTGATAGCGGTGGAGGTAGATTTTGAGGGGAATGCGTGGGCAATTTTGAGGAATGTAAAGAAGGTGGTGAAGATAAAGTCAAAACCTGTTGTTTTAGGATGTGATAAGACATGCGGAGGTGGAGATGAGCAAACACCACTTGTTCATATAGGGCATAATCTTCATGTAAATTTAGTCTCAGGTAATCTTTATGAGGTTTTCCCTCTATTTGAATTTGATCCCGATTCATTGGGTTTGCAAGTTAGCTTGATTTACAATAGTTTAGACGAAAGTTCATCGTCTTTAGGACCAAGGTGGAGAACAAATTGGGATATAAGAATTATTCCCAAAGGGGAAGATTTAATTCTTATTTGGGAGGATGGAAAAAGAATAATCTACAAAAAAGTTTCACAAGGTACCTGGATATCGGATGAAAGAACAGCTTTCAAATCTATTCCCAAAATAACTTTTGATGGTTCTAACTATATTCTCCACCAAAGGGGAGGAACAATAAGAAAATTTGATAACGAAGGTAAAATTATTCTTATTGAAGATAGGAGAGGAAACAGATGGAATTTCATATATGAAGGTAATTTGTTAGTTAAGATTGTTGATCCTGTTGGGAGAAACATAGAATTCAAATATTCTGACGGAAAATTAAAGTCAATCAGAGATCCCATAGGAAATGAATGGGAATTTAGTTATGATGAAAGCGGTAGACTTGCTGCAATAAAAGACCCTCTTGGTGGTACTACTCATTATATTTACGACAATATGAATAGAATAATTGAAAAGAAAGATGCTCTTGGGGTTCCTTTGAGGATAGTTTACGATGAAAAAGGTAGAGTTGCTAAATCAATAGATATGAAAGGACACGAGCTTTCCATAGCTTATAGTGGCAATACTGTTATCTTAACCAGCAGAAGAGGAATTACCCAAAGAATTGAGGTTGATAGTAATCTTAATGTTATTAAATTGCAAAGCGATCAATTGGGTAATACATATAGATTTGAGTACGATGAAAGGGGAAATCTTATAAAGCAAATTACTCCATCTGGATTAAAGTTTGAGTATAAGTATGATGATGAAGGAAACTTGGTACAAATAAAAGAACCCACAGGTGCAACCAAAAGCTATAAGTATAACCAATTCGGAGATATTGTGGAATATAAAAACGAGGCAGGTGGTATTTGGAGATATGAATATGATGAAAAAGGAAATCTTATAAAGGAAATAGATCCTGTTGGAAGGGAGAAAAAATTCTTCTACAGCACCTTGGGAAACTTAACTGCAACAATTGATCAACTCGGAAGAGTGTGGAGATATTCGTACGATGAATATGGTCATCTCAAAGAAGAAATAGATCCACTAGGAAATGTTAGAAAATACAGCTATGACATACTTGGAAGATTGATTTCACAGAAAAGTCCAAGAGGATATACAGTAACCTACGAGTATGACGCTCTTGGTAGATTGATAAAATTCACCGATCAATTAGGAAACAGCTTTATTCGGGTTTATAATTCTCGGGGAGAAGTTATATATAAAGAAGATCCTCATGAAGGAAGGTTAAGACTTTACTACGATTACAATATGAACCTCACAGCTGTTGTCGATGAACTTGAAAGAATTGGATATATGAATTACGACCATGACGGGAATCTTATTGAGAAAATAGATTTTGGTGGGGGTAGATGGGTATTCTTTTATAATGAATCAAATCTCCCAGTAAAAGCAGTAGATCCACAAGGCGGTGAATGGAATTTTGAATATAATGGAGATGGAAAAAGGATCAGGGAAATTCTACCTTCCGGTGCCGAGACAAAGGTAATATTAGATGAAGCCGGAAGAATAGCGAGAGTTGAATTTTACGATGGAGTAATTCTTACAAGAACTTATAACATAATGGGACTTATAGTTGAGGAATCTATAAATGGTTTAGCAACACGGTATGAATATGATCTTGCAGGTAATCCTGTAAAGGTTGTCAGCCAAGATGGCTCAATCATATTTTATGATTTTACTGGTAGAGTTACAGCTACTACTGATCCTGCTGGCAATGTAACCTTATATCAATATGACTTTTTGGGTAGGCTGATAAAAGAGGTGAAGCCAGATGGAGGAATTTATGAATACTCTTACGATTCCGAGGGTAATTTGATATCTAAAAAAGATCCTCTAGGTAACATTACAAGATATGAATATGATGCTTTGGGTCGAGTTATAAAAATCATAGACCCCAAAGGTGCTGAAACATCTTTTACATATGCCCCAAAAGGGAATGTCACTTCTATAACAGATCCGTTGGGAAGAAAAACACTTTACTACTATGATGCTTTAGGAAATGTTACGGCGGTTGTTGATCCTTCTGAAAGGGTGACAAGATACATTTATGATTCAGCGGGAAATGTCATAGCAATTTTGGATCCTGACGGAAGGTGGGTTAGTTTCAAGTATGATACATTAGGGAGAGTTATAGAAAAAAATATCGGTGGAAGGATTTGGAAATATAAATACGATATAGGTGGTAATCTCATATCCGTTATAGATCCTCTGGGGAATGAAACAAAATATACATACGATATTTACGGGAGAATAGTTTCAGAGGAGGATCCACTGGGCAGGGTTATACACTATAAGTATGATAAGTTCGGAAATCTTATAGAGAAAACATACCATAACAACATCAGAATATCCTATAAGTACGATAAATTTGGGCGTGTTATAGAAAAGGTTTATCCTGACAACACAAAGGTAACTTATGAATATGATAGAGCTGGTAGGTTGGTGAGAGCAAAGAATAAGGATATTGATATTTCAAAAACATATGATTCTATGGGTAGGATAAGAGAAAACACATTGAAACTACCTGGATTCCCATCTTTCACTATCTATTATGAATATGATCGGCTTGGGAGGAGGACAAAAATGATAGATCCTTTTGGTGGGGTTTTCAAATATTACTATGATGAAACAGGAAACTTAATATCTCTTGTGAACTCCGAGGGAAGGGAGTTTAGGTTTGAGTATAATCTTGCAGGTGAAAGAACGAAGGTAATATATCCTAACGGTATCGTTGCAGAATATTCATATAACGGATGTAATGCTGGCTGCAAAAGTAGTATGAGAGTTTCTAATATAACAATAACCAAAGATGGAAAGGAATTACTGCTTTCTTTTTCTTATAAATATGATGGGAGCGGGAATGTTACAGAAGTTGAAGAACCAGATAAAATTATTTCCTATTTTTATGATGACGCTAATGAGCTTGTTGGAGTAGATGTAAAGCACAAAAGAAAGGAGGAAAAAGATTACTTGTTCAGATATTTTTATGATCTTTTTGGGAACAGGGTTGGTATGAAAATTGAATCAAAAGATGAAGGTCTCCCTTTTGACCCTAACTTGCAAAGAACTCTGGATGGATTTCCAAAACTTAAACATCCGTTAGAAATTTTCTATCTATTTGACAATGCTAACCAAATCATTTATGAGGAGGCAAGAAGGAGGAACGGAAGTACATATTATAAAGTTTTTTATGAATTTGATCCTGTTGGGAACCTTTCAAGAAAATTAGTCCAGAATTTTGAAGGTGGCAAAGTTGAGGAATTTTTAACTGAGTACATATATAACTTTGAAAATAAACTTAAAAAGATTATCTACCAAAAAGAAGGGGAAAAGAAGGAAAACTCGTTTTTGGTTTCTGACATAGATTCAAAAGTTTATAGGAGGAGTGATAGTAAAGGGGAAGTCAAATACTTTATATATGATGGAGAGAATATTCTTGCAGAACTTGATGAGAAGGGGAATTTACTAGCAAGATATACTTTTGGTCTTGGGGTAGATGAGATTTTGGGGAAGATTGAATTTAAGAAAAAAAACGGAAAAGGGAAAAACGGGAATGGAAAAGGCGAATCACAGAAACAGAAAAATGAATTTTTCTACCATGTGGATGGAACTTTGTCTGTAAGAGCTATAACAGATGAAAGAGGGAATTTGGTAGCAAAGTATGATTATGATCCGTTTGGACGACCATTAAAGGTATGGGGAGGGGAAGAGGCAAGGGAAAACGTATTTTTATTTGGAGGTAGGGAATATATTCCAGAGGCAGGGATTTATGATTTCAGAGCAAGGGCGATGGATCCAAGATATGGAAGATTCACGCAAAAGGATCCAGTATTGGAGGCAGGGGGAGAGGATGGTAAAAGAAGACTTATTGAAAGGGGAACATCAAAGTTGTTCTGGAATCCATATGTTTACGCTGATAACAATCCGCTCAGAAACAAAGATCCTTTTGGGCTCTACATAATACTTTGTGATACAAGAGATAAGAGGGTATGGAGAGCAACAAGAATTGTTGATAAGAAAATATTCAAAGAAAAGTGCGTTGGAGGTGGATGGCCATTTGGTTTGGGAAGTTGCCTCAGGAGAATTTCATATACTGTGACAATAAAATGTGCAAGAATGGATCGTTGTGGTAAAGCTTTTCATATCATAGATGTTTGGCTCAAACATGGTCTTGTCTTCAGTAAAAGTGCCGACGAAAAAACAGTAACGAACTGTTTACCATGCTTAAAATCAATGACAATAGAAGAGGTAATTGCATCAACTATATTACATGAAATGGTACATGTCTGCTGCAGGGGTGAGAATACTGCGGATAGGTGTGAGAGAAAATGTTTTTGTGGTTCGGACGAAAAATGTCCATAAACCATAGCATGGTTCCGTTTTTTCTATTTCTGTTATTATTATTTTATTTCCCACTTTCATTTCATAGTTGTATTACTTATTGGTGTCATTATACTCCCAATTATGATCCAGTGTATATTGAAGGTAAAATTTATTTCGTTGATGTTAGGGGAACGCTTTACATCATAGACCAACAAGGTAAAGTAGATAAGATAAAATTGGTAAAGGAAGGAGAAAAGGTAGAGGAATGGGGGATATTTTATCGTCCAATAGTACCTTGTGGCAACAGAATTTTTATAAACATAAAAGAGCAAAGCATCATATCACTGAACTACCAAGGCGAACTAACAGAATATAAGGTTGAAGAAGCTAAATTTTCTCCTTACTTCTTCCTCTATTGCACAACACAAGGCTTATTTATGATAAACCAGGATATTATGATTCCCCCAGATAATAGAATAATGAGAATTTTTGACATCTCTGACTTACTTTCTCCAAATAGGGAAATAAAACCAAAACTTTTAGGCGAATTTGATAAAGTTTGCGAACCTCTTGGAATCAGAAATTTCTTTCCTTTTCCTTCTTCCAATATTTGGCTTATTTGCCGAGATAAAAACTATAATTATAAAGTTTTCAAATTTGATCCTCAAACCTCCAATTTTTTTGAAGTATCAGAGTTTGCAGGATTGTATTCAACTTTGATTTATGATAGTATAATAATACGTGTCAAAGGATTTTGGAGTGAAGGTAAGTATATTTATGCTATTATAGCAAGAGACATAAGTGGAAATTTATTATGGAAAAGAGAATTTGATCACTACTGGGAAAGATCATTTTTAATTGGAGGAGCAATAGTAATGTTAAGACAGGATATTAAAGAACATCATAGGCAAATCAAAACAATTTTGGAAAAATATATTTTCCTATCTCCTTATACCGGTGAAGTACTTTTAGAGAAGGATATAAGATTTGAGGTACCAGGATATATAATTGGTGAAGAAATAACTCCTGAATGGGAACTTTATATCATATGGATTAATGAAGAAAAAGCAAAAAAGGAGATATTGCTACTTGATCTGAAAAATGGTGGAGTAAAATGGAAATTAGATTTAGATTTCGCTCCTCCCACGTGCATTAAAAAATAATGAATAGTTTAGAAAAATGCATTTGTATAATATAGTTGTACTAATACTAATTTTAATCTTTAATCTTTTAATCTTTACTCCATTTTGCTCCAATGATCAGGTCTTAAAGGAAGTTTTTTCTTGTCTTACTAGGTGGTATATTGAATGTACACATCCTCCATACGAGTTATTACTCTGCAAAGATAAAATTCTTTTCTTAGATAGAAATGGAAGGCTTTGGAGCATTTCATCATCTGGTAATATAGATTGGGTAAAAAATACCGGCATTAAGAGAAATTTTTATGATGCTCTGCTAGCATGTGATGACTTTTCCATATATGTGGTCTCCAAAAACCAAATCATATCAGTTGATTTTGAAGGAAATATCACAAAAAGATATAACCTTGATTTCAAAGAAGAGTTTCATTTCAATGATGCTGTATTTATTGGCAAGAAACTAATTTTAATCTCACGGAGAAAAATTCTTGCTTTTGATATTGATAAATGGAAAATGATATGGGTAAAAGATGCTACTGAAAACTCTTTTCAGGATTTCACCTCTATTTCAGAAAATCAAGCTATTTTCTCTTCTAATTCAAACATATATAAGATAGACTTGCAAACAGGTGATGTAATCAACAAAATCTCATTAGAGGATTACTTCAAAGAAGAAAGATGTATTTTTCATATGCCTGTGGTGAATAAAGATTATGGTTATGTAGATGGTGTCTATTACTATCATGAAAACAAGTATCCTTCGCCACTATCTTATATATGGTTAAGATGTTATTATTACATTGATGGTAAAAGAAAAGAAAAGATTTTAGGTATTGAACCTGAAAATTTCAATATAGTCTTTCCTCCAACTGAAATTCCTAAATTCGGTCAGGTAGTTGGGATTTTTCAAGATAAATTGATTCTCGCAGATAATTTTCAAAATGGCAGCACCATCACTCTATACGCTTTGAGCGTTACCGGAGAAATTTTGTGGGAAAGAAAAATAGAAGGAATTGAATTTTTTGGTACAGTTCAACCTGGAGATGTTACAATTTATATATCAAAAGGTTACAAGACAATATTTTTAGTTTATCCCTTTACCGGGGAAATTTTACATAAGACCACTGATATAAATATCAATTTTCATACTTTTACAAGAAAAGGAGCAGATGAAATAGGTGAGCTTTTAGATATAAAGAATGCAAAGTTGTATCTTTTATGGATTTACGGAGATGCATATGAGGAGAGAAAAGAAAGGAAAGGACTTTTGAAATTAGATTTGAAAGAAGGGAAAATGGAATGGAATACTGAGATAAACTTTACCGAACCAGAGTGTCATAGAGATAAGATGCCAATAAGGTGGTATAGATAACCTACAACAAACTACTACTTATCTGATGATTTTTCTTCTTCTGTTTTTGGTTTCAATCTTTGTTTTATTTCTGGTAAAACCTTTTCTGCTATATCTGGAATAAGGTTTATCGCTTTTTCTAAAAGTGCGGATTGCGGTTTTGATGTTGAATGAAATACGGCTTGACCTTCATCTGTTATGACAAGCAATCCTATTGGCTCAACCGATATAGCTCCACCAGAAGCCCCGATTTCTTTTTCAGACCGAGAACCAGCCATAAATCCTATCTTCAACTTAGAAAGTGGAATAATACATGCTTTCCCAACTGTTATAGGCTTTCCGACAATTGTTTCGGAACTTACCACATCTTTTATTCTCTGAAACAGAGAATCAAGAATACTCTCAAGACCCGATGTATTACTTTTCCCTTTTTCTTTTTCCTCCATAATAAAGAAATTAAAAATAAAAGCTGCTTTTTTCTTGCTTTTGCAAGAAAAGCTTTATTTTAAAAAAACATAATCTAAAACAGTGAGCTTTAATATTTTTTACTATGGTGATATTTTTTATCACAATCATAATGTTTTTTACGGAGTATGTACACCCCGCAAAAATCCTATCAACTTTCCCGACTTTTCAAGATAGCACCCCAGTAGAGAGAATAATCAAAAGGTTCCTCAATCCAGAAGAAGAACAAAAAGGGAAAGAGGAAAAAATGAAAAATGAAAAAGAAGAAGAAAAAGAAGATAAAGCAAAGGGAAAAGAAAAAAACAAAGAAGACGAAAATAAAAAAGACAAAAGCATCATAGAAAGCAAAAAAAAGAGTGATTCAGAAGAAACTATTCAAAAAGCTCCAGAAGTAAGAAAGAATTTATCTGATAAAGTTTATGTAATCCAGGTTGAAGGTGCGATAAGTCCGCCGGTTGCTGAATTTATAGTAGAAGGAATAGAAACTGCCCAGAAGGAAGGAGCAAAACTTATTGTAATTCTTCTTGATACACCGGGGGGCTTAGATCTTTCAATGCGTAAGATAATTCAAGCAATAGAATCATCGTATGTTCCCGTTTGTGTTTTTGTCTGGCCTGTTGGAGCTCGTGCAGCATCTGCAGGAACATTCATAACTATTTCAGCTCATATTGCAGCTATGGCTCCCGGAACATCAATAGGAGCAGCTTCACCAGTTATGATGGGGGGACAGCAAATAGATGAAAAACTCAGAAAAAAGATAGAAAATGACGCAATTGCATATATAAAGGCACTTGGAGAAAGGCACGGAAGGAATACAGAATGGCTCGAAAAAGCTGTAAAAGAAGCAGCAACTCTAACAGCAGAAGAAGCTTTGAAAAATAATGTAATTGATATTATTGCTGAGAGCATCTCTGAACTTATAAAGAAAATAAATGGGATGAAAGTAAAAACTCCCGCAGGTGAGATTGCAATTGAAATCTCAAACTATGAGATAGTAAGATTTGAACAGAACATAAAACATAGAGTATTGAGGGTTATATCAGATCCAAACATAGCATATATTCTTCTTATGATAGGAATATGGGGCATATTTTTTGAACTTGCAAACCCAGGTGCTATTTTTCCGGGAGTAATAGGCGCAATATGTCTTATTTTAGGACTATATTCTCTTCAAACCCTCCCTGTAAATTGGGCTGGACTTTTACTAATTGTTATGGCTATAATTCTCTTTTTGCTTGAAGTCAAATTCCAATCTGCTGGAATTTTAGCTCTTGCAGGAATAGGTAGCATGATTTTAGGTTCCTTGATGCTTTTCAAATCTCCCGAGCCTTTTTTACGTGCCTCCATGAAAGTGATAATTTCATCAACATTAGCAACTGCTGCGTTTTTTGTTTTTGTAGCATACAAAGGTTTGAAAGCTCAGATGAGAAAATCCTTTGTAGGTCTTGAAAGCCTAATAGGTGAAGTCGGAGAAGCAATAGCTGACTTTAAAGATGGAAAAGGAAAAATTTTCATATCAGGAGAGATATGGGATGCAGAGCTTAACTCACCACACCAGGAAGAAATAAAGAAAGGAGAAAAAGTGAAGATTATTAATGCAACTGGAATGAAGCTCATAGTAGAAAAAATAGATAGGAAAGGGAATCAACAAAACAAAAACTAAAAAGCAAAAACATAAACAAAAAATAATCACCGAAAACTATGTTAGTAATACCATCAATAGATATAAAAGAAGGAAGAGTTGTAAGATTGTTTCAGGGACAACCAGATAAAGAGATAATATCAATTCCTAATCCCGAAGAAGTTGCAAAGACGTGGAAGGAAAGAGGGGCAAAACTTGTCCATATCGTAGATATTGACGCAGCTTTCGGAAAAGAAAACCAGGTAAAAATAATAGAAAAAGTTATAAATTCTGGTCCCAAAGCAACAGTAGGAGGAGGAATAAGAGATTTCAAAACAGCAGAACTTTACATAAAAATGGGAGCCTTTGCAGTCGTTGTATCAACCATGTTCTTTGAGAACAAAAAAGATTTTATGAAACTCCAAGAGCTCTATCCAGAAAAAATAATTTTAGCATTTGATTTTGATGAAAATTTCCGTGTATCTATAAGAGGTTGGCAAAATAAAACAGAACTTTCTGTTGCTGATAAATCAAAAATAGAAAAGTTAGATTTAGAGAAAATAAAGGGTTTTTTATTTACCGCTGTTTTCAGAGATGGAACTTCAAATGGAGTAGCAAAAGAACACTTTCGGAAAATTTCCGAAGTTTTCAAAATAAAAGAAGTAAAAGAAAAAGAAGAGGAGAAGAAGGAAAAAGATCAAAAAATCTTTATAGCATCTGGAGGTATAAGTTCTTACGAAGACCTAAAATTCTTGAAAGATCTTGGATTCTGGGGAGCCGTTGTTGGAAGAGCATTCTATGAAGGAAAAATTAATGTTTTTGAGATTTAAATAAAAAAACAAAAATTAAAATGAGAAAAGGTAAGAAGATAAAAAGGGAAAAAATAAAGGAATGAAAAATAAGAAAGAAAAAATAAAGAAATGAAAAATAAAAAATTAAAGTTCAATTATGGAGGATAAAAAAATAAAACTTATTGTGAATCCAAAATCAGGCGGAGGTGATGGCAAAAAGATTGCAAATTACATATCAGAAAAATATCAGCATCTATTTTCTGAAATAGTTTTTACCTCCGGTCCAGGTGAAGCAATAGATTTAGCTAAAAACTCTGAGAACTTTGACGCAGTGTGTTTGATAGGAGGAGACGGAACACTAAATGAAGTTATAAATGGAGTAATGCAAATAGATGAGAAAAAAAGACCAAAGGTAGGAATAATTCCGGTTGGGACAGGAAATGATTTCATAAAAACAATTGGAATAAGCAAAAATCCAGATGACGCTATAACGACAATTTTAAACATGAAAACAAAAAAGTTAGATGTTGCAATTTGTAAATTTTTAGATTTTTCAGGTAAACCCCAAAAAAGATACTACATAAATATAGCGGAATTCGGAATGGGAGGTGAAGTTGCAAATCTTGTAAATAAATATGGTAAAATATTTAAAGGAACTATTCCATTTTTATTATTTGCTCTCGTATGTAATTTCACATTCAAAAACAAAACCGTGAGAATAAAAACAGATTGCGAGGATGAAAAATTTCAAGATATTGAAGCAAATATAAGAGTTGTCGCAGTAGCAAACGGTAAATTTTACGGAGGAGGAATGCAGATAGCTCCATACGCACAACCAGATGATGAATTACTTGACGTAGTCATAGTAAAAGATATGAACTCTATTGAAACTTTAAAAAACCTTCCCCTCCTTTACAAAGGAGAAAAAGGAGTGGAACAAGCGAAGAAAACAGGGAAGGTTCTTTATTTTAGAGCAAAAAAAGTTGAGGTTTTTGAAGCTGAAAATCTTATGATAGAGATGGAGGGAGAAGTTCCAGGACACACTCCAAAATATTTTGAAATAATACCAAAAAGTATAGATTTCATAATCCCATAATTTACTGTAAATTACATTAAAAGTATAAGATAAGGAGATAAAAAATGTCATCAAAGCCAGAAACAGTTATTAAACCTCCCAACAGGTTTTTGGGGGTATTTGATATAAAAGAGCTAAGAAGAAGGATAGATCTTCTTTTTGCATTTGCGGAAAGAGATATAAAAGTAAGATATAGGCGTACATTGATAGGTATAGGTTGGGCTATTATACAGCCTTTGTTTCAGATGATAATTTTCTCCATTATTTTTGGAAAGTTTGCAAAGCTTGAAACTGGGCAAATCCCCTACCCTGTTTATATATACTCAGCTTTGGTACCATGGCAATTTTTCTCCCGGTCCCTTACGGAGGCAAGCATGTCAGTAGTGGGTAATGCAAGTATTATATCAAAGATATATTTTCCCCGGGTGATTTTGCCTTTGAGCGTAATTTTATCAGCAGGATTTGACTTTTTGTTTGTTTTCGCAGTCTTAATACTTCTTATGATAATATATGGCATTTTTCCATCTTTGAACATAATATTTTTCCCTCTATTTTTGATATTGCAACTTATGTGTGCTCTTGGAGTTGCTCTTTGGCTTGCTCCAATAAATGTAAAATATAGAGACGTAAAATACACATTACAATTTTTAAACCAATTATGGTTTTTTGCAACCCCAATAGTTTATCCACCCCACATAATACCAGAGAAATGGAGAGTAATCCAGTTTTTCAATCCCATGACAGGAGTAGTTGAGGGATATAGATGGTCACTTTTAGGAACTCAACCGCCAGAACTATCACACCTTCTAATATCAATATCTACAATTCTTTTACTTTTCATAAGTGGATTCATATATTTTCACAGGCAAGAAAAAGATTTCGCAGATATAGTATAGAAAAAAGAAAATAAAAGTGCTTAGTTGTAAAATATTGTTTTCCATTGCATATATTCATCTTATGAATACTTTTTTAATTTCAGATTTTTTCCATTCAAGGTAATCTTTTATTATTTGTGAGTGGTCAAATACAAGTTTGTCAAAAGGAATCTTATCTAAATCAAAAACAAAAGCTCTTTTTGCATCATCTCCTGCTTTCAACTCCTGAGTACTATCCGCCTCTCCTACAAAAACTAAGGTCACTACATGTCCCCTTGGGTCCCTTTTTGGATCAGAATAAACGCCCAAAAATCCTTTTATTTTCACATCAAGACCTGTTTCCTCTTTTGCCTCCCTTCTTGCTGCATCTTCAACTTTTTCCCCTATCTCTATAAATCCACCCGGTAGAGCAAAACCTCGCGGCTCATTTAATCTTTCAATAATGACTATTCCGTTTTTGTATTCTATTATTGTATCAACTGATATGAGAGGAGTTTTTGGTGGTGGCATAATTCTGATCAACAAATTCTAATCAACAACTTCTATTCCCATACTTTTTGCTGAACCTTCTATTATTCTCAAAGCAGCCTCGAAAGAATTCACTTTGAGATCTGGTAATTTTATTTTTGCAATTTCTTCTAAATCTTTTCTTGTAATTTTACCTACAATTTTTCTTCCGGGAGCTCCCGAACCTTTTTCAAGTTTTGCATACTTTAAAATCAAAGCAGATGTGACCGGAGTCTTTATTATGAAATCAAAAGACCTATCTTTATACACTGTTATATGAGCTGTAACAGGCATACCTTTCGGGAAATTTTTTGATGCATCATTAAATCTTTTGCAAAATTCCGCTATATTTATTCCTCTTTGACCTAAAGCTGGACCAATTGGAGGAGCTGGGGTTGCTTCTTGGGCAGGAATTTTCAATCTGAATTTTGCAACAACCTCTTTCGCTCCTCCGCCCGCCGGTTTCTTTTCTGCCTTCATAAAATTTCATTTTACCCTTCTCAAATTAAAAAAGAATAATTTCAAGAATTATTTTCCGCAAGTTCCGATTTTTTGTTCAGAAAAAATCACAATTTACCGAACATCTTAAATTTTGTCTGATATGGAAACTCGTCCAAAAATTGCAGTTTATCCCGGGACCTTTGATCCCATAACACTTGGGCATGTCAGTGTTGTGAAGAGAGGACTTTTGGTTTTTGATAAAATTATAGTAGCAGTAGCAAGAGATACTCATAAAAATACATTTTTCTCGTTTGATGAAAGATTCCAAATTCTGTGTGAAGTTTTCCAAGATGAACCGAGAATTGAAGTGAGAAAATTTGAGGGACTTTTGGTTGATTTCGTAAAAGAAGTTGGAACAAATATCATTTTAAGGGGATTGAGAACTGTTTCAGATTTTGAGTATGAGTTCCAGATGGCTCTTACCAACAGAAAACTTGATAACTCAATAGAAACTGTCTTTATAATGGCAGAGGATCATGTTTCTTATTTCTCTTCTTCCCTTGTCAAAGAAATAGCAAGATTAGGCGGTGATATAAGCCATCTTGTACCTCCACCTGTGATAAAATGGTTTGAAAAAAAAGGCTTAAATATTTCAAGAAAAAAGTAGAGCCCTAAACTTACTCGCTTTTTTTTCTACCTCTTTTTGATTCAAGCCAATTCAGTATCTTTTGCCTAATCTCCTCATCAATTACATTTTTTGCATCATCTTTCTCAATCACTTTCTTCAATACTTCTTTTTTCTCCGGTGCTGATAATGTAAGTTTAAACTCTATACCAGCTTCTGTGCAGAGATCCCTTAAAGTTTCAGAAAAACTCTTCCTCCAGAACCTTGAAAGTTTTTCTATTATATCGTTAAATTCTTTATCTGTGAGCGCCATATTGAATTAATTAATTAATTAATTAATAAAATAAAAATCCAGAAAATTTTTCTTGAATTTTTTATGCTTTTGAAATTCTTATGCTTTTGCTTCTACTTTCATATTTGATAATACTATATTTGCTTTTTCCTTTATATGATCCGGAAGCTCGAGCCCCAAAGATAAAGCGAGTTTCCAATCTTCTTTATAATCTTGCCCCAGAGTTGTAAGGTAGTTTCCAACCATAAGGTCGTCTGCTCCTGCTTTAATTACCCAATCTTGCTTACTTCCAAAAACAACCTCTCTGCCCCCTGCCACTTTTATTTGCTTTGTTGGATTTACAAACCTCATCATAGCTATGCACTTTGCTGCTTCCTCTGGAGATATAATTTTTTGATTTTCCAAAGGCGTGCCAGGTCTTGGATTGAGAAAATTTATTGGAATTATTTTCGGATCAATCTTTTTAAGTTCAAAAGCTATCTCAACCCTATCCTCATTCGTTTCTCCCATACCGAAAATGCATCCACAACACACACCTATTCCTACTTGCTTGAGTATATTTATTGTTCTTATCCTATCCTCATATGTATGCGTTGTGCAAATTTTTGAGAAGAACCGCGGAGATGTTTCTATGTTGTGATTTGAGTGGTCAACTCCTGCGTCTTTGAGCTTAATAGCTTGTTTTTCAGTGAGCTCCCCTAAAGTTGCGTCAGGAGATATTCCCGGAACATTTTTTCTTATTTCCCTTACCATCTCGCATATTATTTCAACTTCTTTATCAGTCGGACCTCTTCCAGATGTCACTATTCCAAATTTTGTTGCCCCCATATCATAAGCCTCCTTTGCCCTCCTTACTGCTTCCTCAACGCTAATTAGAGGATATCTTTTTATTTGTGTTTTCCACTTGGTAGATTGGGCGCAAAATTTGCAATCCTCGGGACACAATCCACTTTTTGCATTCACTATTGCGCAAAAATCTATTTTATTACCTCTGAACTTTTCCCTTATTTGCGTAGCACATTCAAAAAGTACTTCAAGATAATTTGATGGAAAGTTCAAAATCATCATTGCTTCATCCTTTGTTATCTCTCCCCCATCAAGAACCTTCTTTGTCATCTCCCTTATCCTTTTCTCATACTGGTTCTCTGTAAATACCATTAGTCTCATAATCTTATTATTTTCTTCTTTCTTGTAAACCTCAAAATTTTTTCGGGAAACTTTCTGTAAAAAATTTTTTTGAGAAAAAAATCGGAAAAAAGATAATGCTTTTTTGTAAATACCCAGAAGAATGATATAATTTTATTTTGCTATATGGAAGAAAGGAAAAAAAATATCATTTTTTTTGCGGTAGTTCTGTTAATCTCATTGTTATCTTTACTTTATCTTGCGTCAAAAATAGGGAAAATATGGAGTGGAGGATACAAAACCATATACGCAAAATTTGAGAATATTAAAGGACTCGCAGAAAAGGCAGAAGTCAGACTTGGCGGAGTAAAAGTAGGATATGTAGATAAAATGAAAATTGAACTTGATAAAGAAAAAATTTCAGTCAAACTTGAAATGAAAATAAAAAAAGATGTTCCTTTAAGGAAAGATTTTGAAGCCCAAATAAGAATGAAAAGCCTTCTCGGAGAAAAATTCGTAGAACTTGTCCCAACAGGAAAAGGAGATATTTCTCCTGCACCGGATGGTTTTACAATAGAGAAAACAAAAATTCTGTTTGAACCTGATGAGCTTATAATGTCTTTTGAACCCTTCATAAAAAGTTTGGATCCACAAGTCATAAGGGAATTAGCAAACATAGCCCCAGAGCTTGTAAAAAATATCACCCCTTTAATTCAAAATACCTCTGAACTCATAGAAAAACTTGACAAAACCCTTGAAGAATCAGCAAAAATTGTGAGTGGATTGGAAAAAACAATAAAAGTTGGAAATGAGATGCTAGAACTACTTGCTTACAATAAAAACAATATAGAAAAATTGCTGCGTGTGTCTCCAGAATTGGTTCAAAATATAAACAACTCTATACCTGAACTTCTTACAACAGTCAAAAGTGTAAATGAAACTTTGGCATATCTTAACCAAAATCAAAAAGATAGTTTCTCTCGCATATTTGAGATAACTCCGCAAGTTCTTTTAGAAACTCAAAAGCTCCTCATTAACCTCAATAATATGATGCCAGAATTCCAAAAAGTAATGACAGAAGCCATACCTATGATAAGAAAACTCAACGAAATATTAGAAAAGGGAGTGAAAGTAAGAGTGTTTTAAAAATGAGAAACGAAAAAAATTGAAAAAGCAATAAAGACAATAAAAGGCAAAATTGAAACAAGAGGCTTAAAAGTTGTAAAGGTAATTCTTTTCGGTTCAAGAGCAAAAGGAACACCAAAAGAAGATTAGTGACTGAGATTTTCTAATTTTATAATTGATAAAAGATTTGGATAAAATACAAAATGGAACATAATTATCAAAATCAAACGGGAACCTGCACCCCTGAAAATACCCAACGACATCATTATTAACCCAGTAAGAGAGTTTTAAGGACTAAACTCTCCGAAACCATTTACAAATGCAATTTGTTTTCATTGCCAGCAATGTGTTGAGAAGTACTTAAAAGCATATCTTACTTTTTTGGGAAACCTTTTAGAAAAACGCATGACCTTGCAGAACTGATAAATAAATGGTAGAATTAGATAATGATTTCCAAATCCTTTTTGACATGAATGTAGATAAATTGACTCAATATGCAATAGATGCAAGGTACCCGCAAAAGTTTTTTCTCCCAGATATTCCTGATGCAAAAGAAGCGATTGAAATCAAAAAGCGATTGAAATCGCAGAAAAAGTTATAAATTCCGTTATTGAAAAATTAAAAAAAAGGAAAATTTTTTAAAGATTAGAAAAATATGGAGGAATCATAGGAGTTGAAGGTTTTATTTTGGGAAAATTTTGTATATTACCTAAAAGAATTTTAATTCAGATATAATAATAAAGAGGATTTAGATGGATATTTCCACTCTAAATCTTATAATAGGAGCAATTTCTACTATCCTAATTATATTTTCATTTTTAGTATTTATAACTTCACCCCAATCTACCACCGATTATGATAGAGAAAGAGTAGAAAAAGAAAGTAGCTCTGTCCCAGAGGCTTTAAGAGGAATTTATAATGCAGTTGGGAATTGGTTATATTGGATAGTTTCAAAATCTAAATTTCTCCATAATATAAACCCACAAAGCTTATCTTTTATGGGACTTGTACTAAACTTGCTCGGTGCTCTATTTATATCTGCTGAAATCATATCCCTGGGAGCAATATTTATCACAGGAGGTGGAATTTTAGACATAATAGATGGAAAAGTAGCAAGAGAAAAAAGAATGGCAAAAAAATCTGGCAGCCTCCTAGATTCCGTATTAGATAGAATAGGCGAAATAGCGATATTTTCATCAATATGCTTTTTCCTGATGAAAAAAGGAGAATACACTTTTTCTGTAATAACTACGCTTGCTATGGGATTTTCTATGCTCGTAAGCTATGTGAGAGCAAAAGCCGAATCTTTGGGATTAAGTCCAAAAGAAGGAATAATGAGAAGACAAGAAAGAGTATTTATAATGGCAGTATCCTTGCTTTTGGATTCGATATTTCAATACATAACACAAAAAATAATTTTTTTGCCTTTCGGCATAGCAATAATACTTGTGGGAAGCTTCATAACTTCAATTATAAGATTCAAAAAATCATATGATGAACTTGAAGAGAAGGGAAAAAAGAGTGAAAAATAAAAAAGAAAAGAAAAAATAATGAAAATTAATGAAAATTAATAGATAAAAATTAATAAGGAGACACATGTCTATGGAAATACAAAACAGTAAAATAAGAATAATGATTTTTAGAGGGGAAAGAGGGGAAGGTGATTTTAAAGAGTATGAGATACCGTATCAGGAAGGAATGGTAGTTCTTGATGCAGTTTTATACGTTCAAAGTAAAATTGATGGAGATATATCTGTAAGATGGAACTGCAAAGCTGCAAAGTGCGGGTCGTGCGCAGCAGAAATAAATGGAAAACCATCTTTGATGTGCAAAACAAAGGTTGCAGAATTAAAACAGCCAATAAAAGTTGAACCGCTTAAAGCTTATCCTCACATAAAAGACCTCGTAGCAGATACATCATGGAACCTAAAAACAAGAAGAAAAATAATAAAAGATGTTGGTTTCACCCCAAAGAAAAACGCATCATGGATAATGAAGGACGAAGAAATAGAAAAAGGCAGAGAAATGAGAAAATGTATAGAATGTGCCCTGTGTCTTGATATCTGCCATGTTCTCCGAGAACACAAACTATTTGACAAATTCGTCGGACCAGCATATTTGGTTTTCACAGCTTATCTTGAATCACATCCTATGGATTCACTTGATAGAATTTCATATCTGAAAGAACAAGAAGGAATAATGTATTGCAATATAACGAAGTGTTGCACAGAAGTGTGTCCAGAAGAAATTCGCATAACAGACAACGCAATAATCCCGCTAAAAGAAAGTGTTGCGGATCAGTATTTTGATCCAATAAAAATGCTCCTGAGAAAGCTAAAACAAGCAGGAAAATAAAAAACTGAGGAAGTAAAAAAATCATAAAACAAAATGGAACAAGTTGAAAGAGAATTTGAAATAGGGGAAGAAGGAACAAGGAAATGTTATTTAGGGAAGGATTTAATTTTTATTTCTGGTCCATGTGTTATAGAGAGTGAAGAATTTACCTTAAGATGTGCTGATACTCTTTTGAAAATTGCGGAAAAGCATAAAATACAACTTATTTTCAAAGCATCTTATGACAAAGCAAATAGAACGTCAATAAAATCTTTCAGAGGACCTGGGCTCGAAAAAGGACTTGAAATTCTGAAAAAAGTTAAAGAGAAAGTTGGTCTCCCAGTTTTATCAGATGTTCACTGCAAAGAAGAAGTAGAACCTGCATCTGAGGTATTAGATGTAATACAAATTCCGGCTTTCCTTGCAAGGCAGACGGATTTACTCATAAAAGCCGGGAAAACTCAAAAACCGCTTAACATAAAAAAGCCTCAGTTCGTATCTCCTGAAAGCACAAAATACATAGTAGAAAAAGTTTTGACAACGGGAAACAAAAAAATAATGTTGTGTGAAAGAGGATATGCATTTGGATATGGAGACCTTATTGTTGATTTCAGAGGGATACCAATAATGAGAACTTGGGCAAATATAATTTTTGATGGAACTCATAGCGTACAAAAACCATCAGCAGGAGAAGGAATATCAGAAGGTCAAAGGTGGCTTGTTCCTTTTCTTTCAAGAGCAGCCGCAGCAGTTGGAGTTGATGGTTTTTTCTTTGAAACACACCCAGAACCAGAAAAAGCTCTATCTGACCCAAAAACATCAATAGACTATAAAATGTTTGAAAAAATAATAGAAGAAATAAAAAGAATAAAAGATGCTCTGAACCATATATGAAAAATCTTTATGACCTGAAATGAAATAATTTTATGAAAAACATAATTCAAATCCTCAAAAAAAATTCCGATTAATTTAAAATATGTCTGGGGGAAAGGGGGTAAAGAAGGTTCTTTCCTCAAAAAAGGAGGAGAGAACCCATGAGATGTATAAAATGTGGAGGAATTATGTTTGCAGAGTTTTTGATGACAAAAGAAGGGGCATTAAAAATTCTCAAATGTATAACCTGCGGAAGAATAACGGATACATTATCTGAACTTAACAGAATCAATCCACCACCCCCACCGGAAAGGCGTGGAAGAAAGCCCAATCATCTAATAAAAGAAATAAAACTTAAACCAATATCAAGAAGAAAAAGAGCAACAAAATAATAGTTTTATTTTTTACCTTTTGATTTTTTATCTTCTTCATCGTATATTTTGAGTATGTAGTCAAGAGATTTTATTGTTCGTTGAAGGCGTCTTTCAATTGAGAAGGCATGACCAAAAAGTCCTTCCATATTTGCAAGCTTTATTGCATGCTCCGAAACTTCTATCATTCTCCTCCTTGTGAAGAAAATTATATTTGTTTTTTTCACAAAATCTTCAACAGAAAGTCCGGATGCAAATCTTGCTGTTCCTCCTGTTGGCAAAACATGACTTGGACCAGCTATGTAATCTCCAATGGCAGGTGGAGAATTTACTCCAATAAAAATAGTTCCCGCATTTTTTATTTGTTTCGCAACCTTCATCGGGTTTCTTGTGAGAACCTCAACATGCTCTGGAGCTATCCTATTCACCAAATCCACTGATTCCTCAATAGATCTTGTCTCAATTAATGCACTTTGAGATCTGAATGCCTCCTCTATTATCTCCCGCCTTGGCATTATTTTCATAAGGAAATAGACTATATTTTTTATTTGATGGAGATAAGGTCCAACATGAGATATAGCAACGCATAATGCTCTTTCATCATGTTCAGCCTGAGCTATTATATCTATTGCGGGTATGAGAGGATGAACTGAACCATCACAAATTGCGACAAGCTCCGAAGGTCCAGCTATAAGGTCAACGCCTACTGAACCTTGAACAAGCCTTTTGGCAGTTGCAACATAAATATTACCAGGTCCGGCTATTTTATCTACGGCAGGAACAACATCTGTTCCAAAAGCAAATGAAGCAATAGCTTGCGCTCCGCCTATCTTGAATATCTTGTCTACTCCCACTACTTTCGCTGCAAAAATCGTATATGGATTTATCTTCCCCTGAACAGCAGGAGTAGCAAGGTATATATTTTTTACTCCTGCAACCTTTGCTGGAATTGCGGTCATGAGTACTGTTGATGGGTATCCTGCTTTTCCCCCGGGACAATATAAACCAACAGACTCCAAAGGTATAACTACTCTCTCTATTTTTGCTCCTTTTTCTTTGTAGATTACATTACCCGGAAAAGTTGATTTATGATATGCCTCAATTCTTTCAGCAGCTTTTTCTATCGCTTTTCTATCTTCTTTTGTCACATATTTTTCTGCTTCCTCAATTTCCTTTTTTGTCATCACAAGATTTTCGGGGGAAACAGGATTCCACCCATCAAATTTCCTTGTGTATTCAATGAGAGCTTTATCTTTTCTTTCCCTTATATCAATGATTATCTTCCTTACCCTATCTTCAATTGTAGAATCCGGCGATATATTTCTTCTTAATATTCTCCTGAAAATCTCTCCGAACTCCTCACTCTTTGTTGATACTATTATCATATCATCTCAAAACCAAAAAAGAAAAGAAAAAATAATTTTGAGATCTGATGCAAAATTTTATTTTCTTTCAGATTTTTTGAGAAAGTCAAACAAAATTTTGAGAGCAAGATAAGAAGCTAAAATCTTCAAATTTTATAATCAAATCCAATTTCTTTTAGCTTTCTGATGATAAAGTTTCTAACTTTCTTAGCTATTTCCAATGCTTCTTTTGCTTCTTCAATAGATGGGATGTAAAATTCATCAGGATATCTTATATCAACTGCATATCTTGTAAGTTTAGCAGCATTTAGGCTATAAAGAATTTCAAATTCCTCATCTACCTCCTTACACAATTCAATTAGTTCAGATATATCATGTGTTTTTCTAAAAGGCTTACCTACAAATGAAAGATAAGCTTTTAAATATTTTTCAACACACTGCTGTGAGTGAAAACATATAGTGTTTGTAAATGGTTCCGTGGTAGATAATTCATCCTCTGCAGTTTTTAAGTCACCCTCTGCCAAAAAAATCCACCCTTTAACTGTTTTTTCTTCATTCACAACTCTATTCCTTCTTTTAGTACATAATATGTAATCCTTCCAACATCACATTTGCTTTCTTCTACCTCATCCTCTGATTTCAGAATTATATCATTGGGTATTTTTAGCTTTGCCAATTTTATTTTTATGTCATCAATAATATTCCACTTTTCATTAAATCCCAATTTTTTATCAATAATTACAAAAAAATCCCAATCACTATCGTCTCGTGGATTCCCTTTTGCTCTGGAACCAAAAAGTATTATTTTTTTTACTTTCAGTCCCTTACTTTCTATAGTTTCCTTTATAGTTTGTACTGCCCTTTGTATCTTGTTTCCGTAATTTTTATCCATAGCAAAATCAGGGATCAAAAAAATAATTTTGAGATCTGATACAAAATTTTACTTTCTTTCAGATTTTTTGAGAAAGTCAAACAAAATTTTGAGAGCAAGATAAGAAGCTAAAATCTTCAAATTTTTCCTTCCTATGTTGAAGAAAAATTCAAAAGATTCAACTTGATTGTCTGGATAAGCAAAACCTATATAAAATAGTCCGGGATTTTTTCCCTCTAATTTATCTGGACCAGCCACACCAGTTGTTGATATACCAATATCAGATTTGAATTTTGATTTGACTGCTTTTGCAAGCTCACGAGCACATTCATGTGAAACCATGCCAAACTTCTCTATCACATCTTTACTCACCCCCAAATTTATTTTTGCATCTCGAGTATATACAATTTCCCCACCCTTAAAATAAGATGATGCGCCTCCAACATCTGTGAGCATATTTGATAATTCTCCTCCTGTAAAAGATTCGGCAACAGAAACTGAAAATCCACTCTTTTTCAGAAAATCTGAAACTACCTCTTTAAAAGATTTTTTCACATCGTCGGAATATATATAACTCCCCAGATGAAGTTTTAATTTATCTACAAACTCAAAAAAACTACTTTGTGTTTTGCCCAAAATCCTCAACATAACCTCCGGAAAAGATGGAAAGTAAGAGATTCTTATAACTGAATCTGGAATGCCTATTTGATTTATTTGATTTTCTATTTGAGTCTCCGTCAGCCCAAAAATTTTGAATATAACTTTTTCAACTTTGAACACATCAGGAAATTCTTTTTTTATATCTTCAAGAACAAATTGTTCAAACATCGCTGAAAACTCAGAGGGGACCCCGGGGAGGAAGTAAAATTTTTTTGCTTTTTTTGATATTTTGAAACCAAAAGCTGAACCGAGTGGATTTGGAATAATTTCTGCACCTGAAGGAAATGAACATTGAATTTTAAGGTATTCAGGAATATCATCAAACCTCACTCCAAATCTTTCTTCAAGTTTTTTTTTCATAATCTCAGTAGCCTCATCGTATTGTTTTAAAGGTAAAGAAAAATATTCACTTGCAACTTTGCGTGTAATGTCATCTGATGTTGAACCAAGTCCACCAGAACAGATTATAAAATCAGAAAACTTTTCTGCGTTTTCAAGAGCAAACTTTATGTCATCCTTTCTATCACCTACAACCTGCAAATAAAGAGAAAATCCAAAATCATAGAGCTCAGAAGCAACTGATTTGAAGTTCTTTTCATCTGTAAGACCCGAAATTATCTCCTCACCTATCACAACAAAAGCTATTCTCATTTTTTTATATATCTAACCCAAATTGTTAGTTAATCAGAAAATCAATCAATAATAGATATTTTAAAATTAAAGCTGAGGAAGAAAAGAAAAAAGCAAAACCTCTTTCATCTTCGTTTAAAGGAAGACGTAGGGGCAGAAGCTTCTGATTTAGAAACGCCACAATTACTATTTTAGCTTTTTTATTTTCCGGTAGCAATTTAAAAAACTCCTTCTTTTTTTGAACTATTTAGGGAGATCCCTTTATAAAGAAATTGTAAGGTTTTTTCCATAAAAAATTTTTGATATCTTCGAAGATATTTGGAAATTAGTCTTTTTACAAAATTTTTGGAAATTTGTTTTTCAAGCTATGGAATTATCTCAGGGGTTATATACCAAATTATAGACCAGTTTTTTTCTTGGCGTACAAGACACAATGGGGCAGAATAGCGGAATTTTACAGTCTCTATTTCTTGGTTCCCAAAAATTAGCAAAGATGTAAGTTTTGAAAGATGAGGAAGATGTCCGACTAGCATTATATTGTCAATTTCTTCAAGTCTTTTGAGCCATATTGTAGGGTCATCGTTTGGGTTAAGTCCATCCACCGCTCGTAAAGGAGATTTAAGATATTGTGAAAAAATTTCTGCTGTTTGTTTTGCACGAGTTTTACCGCTATGCACTATCTCATTTACTTTTACTCCTGCTGATGCCAAAAATTTTGCAATTTTTTCGGTCTCAGAAATCCCTTCAGGAGTTAATTTTCTTTCTGGGTCCTCTTGTTCTGTAAAAGCTTTGCCGTGTTGAACCAAAATAATCATAAATTTAATGATAAATTCTTCTTTTCTAAATTCATTTTTTCCTTTCTCTTTCAAAAAATATTGCTCGTCCAAGTCTTACTATTGTTGCTCCTTCTTCTATTGCTACTTCAAAATCATCTGACATTCCTGCCGAAATTTCTGCTAACATATTTTCTGGTACTCCTTTTCTTGCGCATTCTTCTTTTATTTTCATAAGTTCTCTGAAATATTTTCTTGAATCTTCTTTATCTTTTGGTGGAGGAGGGATAACCATAAGTCCGCATATCTTCACATGCTTTGGTTCAAATTCTAACGCTTTCTCAAAGAATTCAAATACATTTTCTGGCATGATTCCGCTTTTTGTTTGCTCTTTTCCTATGTTTATCTGAACAAGGACTTTTATTTCTTTTTGTGCTGCAGAACATCTTTTTTCAAGTTCTTTTAGAAGTTCAATTGAATCAAGTGAATGGAGGTACTCAAAATTTCCTGGGATAAATTTTGCTTTATTTTTTTGAAGGTGTCCGACAAAATGCCATGTAATTTTCAATTCTTTCAGCTCATTTATTTTTTTCAGAGCCTCTTGAACATAGTTTTCTCCAAAATCTCGGATTCCCCCTTCATAAGCGAACTTTATAAAATCAGAGGGAAATGTTTTAGAAACCGCAACTATTTTTATTTCATTTTCATTTCTTCCTGAACGTTCGCATGCTCTTTTTATTCTTTCTTTTACATTTTTTATGTTATCAAGAATTTTCTCTCTTATTTCATTTAACTTCTCCTTATTTTCTTTGATTTCAAAACTTTCCATAATTCAGAATGTGAAATCATAAATAAAAAATGGATTCCATTCAATATAGTTTTCTCTTATTGATTTTTCAAGTGAAGAAATCATTTCATCAAATGTTTTTACCTGCTTTAAAGTAACATTTATTTTCCAGTTAAGTTCAGAGGGTCTCGGCGGGATTTTATCTTTTAGTTCTCCTGATCTTATTGCGAGTATCCAAAACACAGGCATTTCAAATCTTTCTGAAATTCTGAAAGGTAAATCTGTTATTTTTGTTTTCTCTCCAAAGATTTTAGTTTCTTTTGAACCGGGGATAGGTCTGTCTACTAAAAACACAAGGGCTTTTTCTCTTTTATCTTGCTTTAATTGTGATAGCATGTCTTTCAAAGATGAAAATAAGTTTAATCCGAAGTTTTTTCTTGTCAAGTTGAAAAATATTTTTTCTGATTTTTTTTGAAGATTTTCAACTAAAACATTTATCTTCACTCCTCTTTCAGAAAAATATAGAGAAACTGCTTCAGGAATTCCTATGTGCCCAGAGACAGCAATTACTCCCGAGTTCTTTATGCTTTCTTCAAATAATTCCTTTTCTTTTGGACTTTCAAATTCTATCTCTACTATACCATTTTTACCTTTTAACTTTGGGAAGAGAAGAAGCTGGAAATGATATAGTGTATGATAGAAAAAAACCGAATCTATTTCTTCCTCTGCTATTTTTCTTTTGAGAACTACTTTGAGATTTCTTTTGGCAATGTCGTACCTTCTAAAGCCTCTAAATCTTCCGTTTTTCTTTTCTATTTTTGAGATAAGAATTGCTACCCTGTCAATTGATTTCTCAAGAATTTTTTCAATTGTTCTTTCAACATTTGTATTCACTATTTTCTACAAATCACATTTTTAGTTTTCCAAAGTCCTCTTCTGATATTATATCGAGCAAAACATCTTCTTTTTCTTTTGCCACTTGTGAAGGTATTCCTTTGAGGAATTCAGAACTTCTTGTTTTATCAAAAACGATTTCATCAACATATATATCTGCTCCGACCCTCAAAGCTATAGCTATTGCATCAGAAGGTCTTGAATCTATTTCATATTCTTTTCCGTTGTGTTCTATATATAGTGTTGCATAATAGGTTGAGTGTTTGAGGTCAGATACTTCTATTTTTTTGAGTTTTATTCCCAAGGTTGAGAATATATTTTTTATGAGGTCGTGAGTGAGAGGTCTCTCAAACTTTATACTTTCAAGTTCCATCATTATTGCATTCGCCTCGTTTATGCCTATCCATATCGGCAAAAATCTTTCACCGTTCTCCTCCTTCAAAACAACAGCTGGGGTTTGCGTAATATTATCTACCACTACCGTCGCAACCACCATCTTTATTTTTGAAGACTTTGACTTTTTACCCTCTGATTCTCCTCCCAACTCAGATCTTAACTCCTCCTTTTCCTTTAATTCTTTCTCTTTCTCCTCCTTTTTTTCTTTCATGCTTTGAACCTCCCTTATCTATATAATTTTATCATGTTTTTTTATTTTTTGTCTTTCTCTTATATTTTGACCTTGTTTTTTGTCGTGTTTTTTATTTTCTACCGTGTTTTTTTATTGGTATAGTCCACTAAGTTTTGAGAATGCAGTTATCTGTTCCGAAAGGGTTTTTTATATATCCATCTGCTTCCGGGTCATTTACATATTCTTTGCCATCTATTACATATCTGAACTCAAATTCTCTTCCCACCTCAAAAGTTTTAGTAATGTAAAATGTACCATCTCTTTTTCTTTTCATTCTTTCTGGTTGCCAGCTATTCCAACTCCCAATTATTTCAACATACTCAGCTTTTTCTGGCTTTATCTGAAATGTCACCTTACATCTTTTGCCTTTGTATTCCTTCTTTATCATTTTTTTATCTCCTTATCATTTTCTTAAACCAATTAATCATTTATTTTTTCTAAAAAATTTTTAGTAAAGAACAGATTATTTTTTGTTGCCAAATCAATACTTGAAATTGATTTTTTCTTTTTCTCTTAGATCATCCATTTTTTTGATGGAGATTTTATCACATTTGGCTTCAATTGAGACTGTCTCTATATAAAAAGCTGTGTCTTTATCTGAAATCAAAAATGCGTTATCGTATAAGAATTTACCTCCGTAAGATGAGTTTGCATCTTGTCCATAATTTTCAACAAGTTCTATTATTTTGCTTAAAGATTCTTCCGATTTTTCTGATAATTCAAGAGCTATTCTTAACTCGCTTATTCCAATCTCTCCTACCCACATCCAAAAAGGTTTAGCAAGTATTACCTGAAATTTCCTTTTGTACTTTGGAATTTTTATTTAAGTTGCTCTTTCATATTTCGGAGTTAGAAAAACAAATCTCTGAGTTTCAAGATTAAGGTCTATCAGAATTCTTTCCCATTATCTTTACTTTGCTTCCCTTTGCAAATACAATATTACACATTGTTAGATTTCACAAAAACTCATTTCAGAAATTTAGGATATATTGAATAATTCAAAAATTACACAAAACAAAAAGCAAAATGATTATATTAAAAAAGAGGAGGTGATAAGAAATGAAAGTAAAAAGCATATTGACAATAGCAACTTTGGTAGTAGCAGGTGTTATATCAGTCAAATCAGATGTTTTCCCTTGCGGTGGAGGCAAAACTCACGGGCCGGAAGTCAAATCTGCCCCAACCTTTATGTCTCCTGTGATGCTCATGAGCGCAGAATCTGAAACGATAGAGAAAACAATAAAAGTAGAAGGAATGGAATGCGCAAACTGTGCAAAATCAATAGAAAGGTCTGTCAAAAAAGTAAATGGAATTATTGAAGTTAAAGCAGACTACAAATCAGGAACATGCAAAATAAAAGCTAAAAAAGATGTTAATATGGAGGAAGTATTTAAGGCAATAGAAAAAGCTGGTTTTAAACCAGTAGGCGAAATATAAAAAAACAACACAACAAAAAAAATAACACAAAACAAGAAAATAACCAGAAGCCAATTTTTATATTTTTTATATTCTGATTTTGTTCAATTTTTCCTGAAATTGCATAAATTTTGAAGTCCAATTTTTATTTTTCTTTTACTTTAACCAAGGGGGGTATAAAAATATGTGGGCGTGGCACTTTTATGAGAGAAAAAAACCTGTAAGAATAAGAAGGTCAGAACTTACATGTCCGGGAAACAACATGAAAATGATGATAAAAGCAGCTGAATCAAATGCTGACTGGGTAATGTTTGACCTTGAAGACACAGTTCCACCATCAGAAAAAGAAAAAGCAAGAGAATTAGTAGCCGAAGCACTGAACACACTTGATTTCAAAGGAAAAGTGAGAGCATTTAGACCAAATAATCTCAGAACACGATACTGGTATGAGGATATAATTGAAGTAGTATCAAAAGCCGGGCATAATATAGACATAATTGTTCTGCCAAAAATATATGGTCCAGAAGAAGTTGCTGCTGTTGACCAGCTTCTTACACAGCTTGAAAGAAAGCTTGACCTTGAACCCGGCAAAATTGGTCTTGAAGTTCTTATAGAAACTGCTCAGGCTCTTGTGAGAATAAAAGAAATATGTGAAGCTTCTCCAAGACTTGAAGCTTTAATTTTCGGTGTAGCAGATTTTTCAGCATCAATCGGAGCAAGAGAGATGAAAAAAGACCAACACATAAATTTCCTCTATGCAAAACAGTGTGTAGTAGTCCACGCAAAAGCTTACGGACTTGATGCGATAGATTGTGTCACATTAGATTTCAAAGATGCAGAAGCAACAAGAAGAGATGCAGAATGGGCAGCAAAATTCGGATTTGACGGAAAATGGGTAATTCACCCAGCTCAAATAGATATTGTAAATGAAGTTTTTACACCATCAGATGAAGAAATAAAAAGAAGTCTCAAAATAATAGAAGAATACAGAAGAGTTGAAAAAGAAAAAGGAGCATGGGCATTAGCAATTGATGGGGAAATGGTTGATGCCGCCACAATACGAGTTGAATTCAAAAAACTCCTCGCCGCTAAAAAAGCCGGAAAACTTGAAAAACTTGACATCCCAAAAGATATTTTTGAAGGCGTAGAGTTTGAAATAAAATATTAAAAAAATATTTTTGGATTTTGTATCACACCAGATTATCACCACTATCTTTTTCTGATTTCTAAATTTATTATACGATTTCAATATGGCTTCGGAAGAAAAAAATAATAGAAAGAAGATTGATAATAATCACGAAGATAAAGTGATATATTTCCCCGAAGATAGAATTGAAATAATAAAAAATAGTATAGAAAACATAATAAGAGCAATAGGAGATAATCCTGAAAGAGAGGGATTAAGAAAAACTCCTGAAAGATACGCAAGAGCTCTCACAGAAGTGCTATCTGGATACTTTCAATCACCAGAGGAAATAATAAATGGAGCTATCTTTGAGCAGGATTACAGCGGAATGGTTATTGTAAAAAATATAAGATTTTTCAGTATGTGCGAACACCACATCTTACCATTTTTCGGAATATGCTCAGTCGCATATTTCCCCCAGGGCAAAATAATAGGACTTTCAAAAATACCAAGAATAGTGAAATTTTTTGCAAGCAGATTACAGGTGCAAGAAAGAATGACGGAACAAATAGGTAAATTTATTGAGCAAACCGTTAATCCAGAAGGCGTAGCGGTCTATATATCTGCGTATCATCTGTGTCTTGCTATGAGAGGAGCAAAAAAAGAAGATGTCAAGATGGAAACCCTATATTTTTCCGGAAAGTTTGAAAGAGACCTTGAACTCAAAAAAATATTCCTACAACAAATAAGAGATACCAGTAGCGACAACATGAGCTCAATCTAATAGAATAAAGAAAAATAGAGAAATAAATAAAACAAAAGTTTTTATTGAAGAAAAAACAAACAAACAGGAAAAATAATAATTAAATTTATACTATGGAAACTCCAGAAAATATTCCCATCACGAAAGAATTAGACCTCCGAGGCACAATATGTCCGATGAACATAATTATTGCAAAAAAAGAGATAACAAAAATGAAAAAAGGAGAAATACTGAAAATAATTGTTGATTTCCCAGGAGCAAAAGATGATGTATCAAAAAGCCTACAAAAAGAAGGTCATAAAATTTTGAATATAAAAGAATATCAAACCCACGCAGAAATAATAGTTCAAGTTTAAGAAAAATAATGGTTTAGGTTTAAAAAATCAAAAGGAAAAACAAAAATCCCAGAAAACAGAAACTGGAAAGTCTGAACAAAAATTTAGGGGAAAAATTTTTGATTTTATTGTAATTTCTGCTATAACTTCTAAAATGTCAAGCAATTTTTAAAGGAGGTGAATCAAAATGAAAAGACTTTCTAAAACAAACATGATATCTAATAAAACAGGAAGGGTTTTATTTATTTTGGCAGCATTAATAGGTTTTGTAGGAGCTCTCGCAGGGAATGTATTAGCAGCAGAAGAAGTTCAAGCAGCAGCACAAGCTGCATCAGGTCAGCTCAGAGAGTTTGGTCTCGCAATAGGTGCAGGTTTAGGTCTCGGATTAGCAGCAGCAGGTGGTGCTCTCGCTCAAGGTAGAGCAGTCTCATCAGCTATGGAGGGGCTCTCAAGAAATCCGCAAGCATCAGATAAGATGTTCCTTCCTCTCATTTTAGGTTTAGTTTTTATTGAATCTTTGGTTATATATACCCTTGTTATTGCATTCTTCTTGCAAGGAAAAATATAGTTTTTTAAAATTTGAAATGCTTTGTCGCAATCATTTTTTATTTTTAGATTTAGAAAATTTATTTATTTTTTTGATTTTCTCTTTTTTTCTTGCTATAATTATAGCATTATAATAAAGAGGAAGGAAACCATCAGAGTGAGCCAGGGACCCAACATCAGGTGAACCGACGGAAGGAACCTGTGAGGGGGGGAAGCTCCCAAAAACCCTGGCGAGTTCTGGTGGTAGCCTTCTACATGCCCCTTCTTGAGAGGTCTTTTATAAGGGACCTTTCTCCCTTTCAAGGGGAAGTGGGGGGGGAATGTAGAAAAGGTTAGGTCCTGATGGCTTTGCAGGGCCGCCCTGAAAATGGGGTTTTTCTCATTGCGACAAAGCTATTTGAAAAGTAAGAAGAAAACAAATAAGCTTTTGTGAAGTTAAGTTGTGTTTTCGTTTAAAAAGAACTTAAGTTATGTAAAATCTTTTCACTTCGTAGGGGTTGGGGGAAGCGGAATGTCTTCCCTCGCCCACATTCTTTTAAAACAAGGATTCAAAGTATCAGGTTGCGATTTAAATTATTCCGAAACTATAAATAAGCTTGAAAGAGAAGGATTAGAATTTTTAGGAGAACACGATAAATCTCATGTAGAAAATTCAGATGTTATTGTTTTCTCATCAGCAGTACCAAAAGATAATCCCGAAATAATTGAAGCAAAAAGGAAAAGAAAAATTATCCTTAAAAGAATAGAGCTACTTGCTGAAATACTCAAATTCAGATACACAATTGCAGCCATAGGCTCACACGGAAAAACCACAACTACAACTCTTATTTCCCACACATTAGAAAAAGGTGGAAAAAACCCACTCGCAATAATAGGCGGAGTAGCAAAAAATGGAGAAAAAGTAAATATTGATAGCAACATAGCGGTAGTTGAAGTAGATGAATCAGATAACGACTTTCCCAAAATAATACCATATGCAACCGTCATCACAAACATAGATAAAGAACATTTAGAAAAATGGGGAGGATACGAAGGACTAAAAAAGGCAATACTGAAATTCGCAAAATCTGTTCCAATATGGGGCTTCGTAGTCGTGAATATAGATGACCCGGGAGTAAAAGAAATAGTAAATAAAATCCCAAGAAAAGTCATAAGATGTTCCGTAGAAACAAAAAGAGAAGTTGAATTTTATGCAGAGAATATAAAGCTTGGTCAAAAACCCTGCTTTGATATAGCTATAAAAATAGGAGAAATAGAAGGTAAAATAGAGAATATAAAACTTGGTATCCCGGGACTACACAATGTATCTAACTCAGTTTTGGCTTTTGCCACAAGTTATCTTTTAGGGGTTCAGCCAGAAAAAATAAAGGAAGCTTTTGAGTCTTTTGAAGGAGTAAAAAGAAGAATAGATATAGTATTCAGAAAAAACGGAGTATGCGTGATAGATGATTATGCCCACCACCCCACAGAAATCAAAGCAACTTTGAAAACAATAAGAGAAAACTTCAAAGGGAAAATTTTTCTTATTTTTGAACCCCATAGATTCTCAAGAGTTTATATGCTAAAAAACGAATTCGCAGATGCACTTAAAATTGCAGATGAAAGCATAATAACAGATATATATCCAGCATCAGAACAAAACACATACGGAATATCAGCGCAAGACATAGTAAATCTCATAAATTCAAATGAAAGCGAAAAAAAATCAGTATATGTCCCTCTTGACTCAGTAGTTGAAAACGCAGAAAAACTCTTTCAGAAGGCAAATGAAGGAGATGTTATAGTTTTTATGGGAGCTGGAAAAATCAAAAATGCCCTATCAGATTTCCTAAAATCAAAAAATTTTCCTATTTAAGAAAAATTTTTCTTTTAGAATAAATTTTCTGTGTTATGGATGAAGCATTAAAGAAAAAAGTTTTGAGGAAAATCCATTACGGACTCGCAGTAGCTACATCATCAAGCGGAAAAGAAACAGCATCTGGGACAATAAATTGGCTAACCCAAGCATCGTTCAAACCACCAGTTGTTGCAGTAGTGATAAAAAAAGATTCATTTTTACACAAGGTTATATCTGAATCTTCCGTTTTCGCTATAAACATAGTTGGGAAAGACCAAAAAGATATGGCTCAAACTTTCTTCAAGGGATACTCAGTAGAAAATGGGAAACTTGGCGGATACGAAATATTTACAGGAAAAACAGGTTGCCCAATTATAAAAGATTCAGCAGGAGCCTTTGAATGCAAAGTAATTGGTAGATTAGATTTTGGAGGAGACCACGAGATTTTTGTAGGAGAAGTTATTGAAGTTCATGATTGCAAAGACCTCGAACCTCTATCTATGAAAGAAACTGGATGGTATTACGGCGGTTAAAAAATAAAATTACATCACTGCAACAAAAGCAGATATAACAATACTTATAAGAGCAAGAAGCAAAAGAGTTCCCCAACCAAACTTTATAAGCTGATCAAATCTGAACCTTGGTAATGTCCACCTTGCCAAAACATAAAAAGAAAGTAGAACAAAAAGCTTTACTGAAAATACGATAAAGCCAAAAAGATACTCAAAAACCGGAGCAAAAAGGTAGTCATCTGGTAAATCAAACTTAACGAATGGTAAATTCCAACCTCCAAAAAAGAAAATTGTAAGAATACTAGCTGCCAAAGTTAGATGCATATATTCACCCATAAAGAAAAGAGCAAATTTCATCCCTGAGTACTCAGTATGATATCCTGCGACTATTTCAGCTTCTGCCTCTGGAAGATCAAAAGGAATTCTCGCCGCCTCGGCAAACGACGAAATAAAAAAAACCAAAAATGCAACTGGGTTTAAAAAAATTCCCCAATTGAAAATACTTCCTTCTTGCATCTCAACTATCTTAATAAAATCAAAAGTACCATATATTATGAGCATAGCCAAAATAGATATTCCCAAAGATACCTCATAAGAAATAAACTGAGAAGCCGCTCTGAGGGATCCAAGAAGGGAAAACTTATTCATAGAGTTCCAACCACCTAAAAGCAGTCCCCAAACTCCTATTGATGAAAATGATAAAACAACCAGAACGGAAAGTTCAGAACTTAACGGTTGAAGTATCGGGATAATAGGAACTGTAATGAAAGCTAAAATTGGAGTCACAGCAGTAATAACTGGACTGAAATAGTAAAGAAATTTATTTACTCCTGACGGTATAAACGCCTCTTTAATAAAAAACTTGAAAGCATCAGCCAAAGGTTGAATTATACCATATAGCCCCGATTTTTCCGGTCCAATTCTATCTTGAACAAAAGCAGCTATTTTTCTTTCCGCAAAAACCATAAGAGGAACTATGTTAAGAAGCAGAAAAACAACTATCAGCGACCTAACAAGAAACAATAAAACTTCGGAAAATTCAATATACATAATTGAGTTTTTTATCATAACAAAAATAAAAAAGTCTTTTTCAAATTTTATCTGATTAACACCACAAAGAAAGATCAAATATGAATTCTGCTTTCTCTATATTATCTATCTATATACTACTTTCTATATTGATACTCTTTGATATCAATTTCCTATCAATGAGCAAAGGCGGTAAATCTTATAAGTATTCCAGATAGCAAAACTCCCAAAATAAACAGGATAAAATCTGATGTAGAATTAAGAACAGGAATAAAATCATGAATGGCAACATAGATTAATATTCCCGCTGATATTGGTGCAAAAATAAAGGAAACTTCGCTAAAACTTAAACCCAAAATGGCTAATATAAATCCCATCAAGTTTGATAAAGACACGATAAATATAAATTTCATCGCTCTATATAAGTTATGTCCAGAATAAATCAACGAAAGTATAAATCCATCAAGAAACTTATGTACAGCGACGAGCATTAAGATAACGAGATAGTTTTTCGCAGAAAGCATAAATCCTCCCAAGAAGAAACCATCTATCATATAGTGGACACCTAACCCTATTGATACCTTATAAGAAAAAGGCTCCTCACATTCCCAACAAGCTAAACTCTCCTTTGATATATGCTCCTTCTTTAAAAAGTTTATTTTATCAAGCAATACAGAAAGTATAACACCGAAAAGGACAAAAAAAGGCATGATATCAATATCAGTCTCGTGGATTGCTTCAGGTAAGACACGCAAAAATACAACTGAAAGTATAACACCAGAACCTATCGGAAAAAAGAAAGCTTTTCTCATAAATGAGAACCTGAGAAATAAGAAAGCAGAAATCAAAGGCAAAAAAAACAAGACAGAAATTCCTCCAAATATTTTCAAGTATTCCATAAAGCAGGAAATTTTCTACACAAACAGAAAATAATAGAGATTGAATAAATCAGAAATAACTTTTTTCAACATTTTTGAATTAAGTTTTATACAACATTCTATTTGTCATCTTTCATCGTATGAGCTCCAATAGGTTCAACATGAACTGAACAATTTTCTACTTTTACCCCAATTTTACCCAGCTCTGAAATTATTTTATCCTCCACCGAGTGAGCAATTTGATGTGCATCAAAAATAGGTGTCTGACCATCAACTTGTAAAGTCACCTCTAAACGCAATGTGTTGCTTGAAGATAAAGATGCTTTAATATCCCTGACTGAAACATTACTTTCAGATAAAATATCTTCTATCTTCTGCAAAACACTCTGAGGTGGAGCCCAATCGAGTAAAAATTTCTCCGCTCTCCAAATAGTTAGTATTCCATTAAAAAGCAAAGCAGCTGCAATAATAAGAGCAAAAGCTGAATTTATAAAATCTATGTAATTTACAGAAATAAATGTTGATATAAAAACAAAGAATGACTGAACAAGGTCAGTAGCTTCGTGTAATAGCTCAGCTCGTATGGATTCTGATTTTAACCTACGAGAAACAAAGAATAAACTCAAAACTACAAAAATCATAAGTAAAAATGAAACAAACGATGTGATAATAGAATGACTACTTGGGACCTGATTGAATCTAAAAACTATGTATGTCCCGCTCACACCACTTATGAATATCTGAAATATTCCTATCACAAGCGATCCAAATGAATCATATTTTTTATGTCCCCAGTGATGAGTTAAATCTCTACCCTGACGAGAAATTTCTAAGAAAAAAATAGATAAAGATAAGGTGAAAATATTCTTGAGAGAGTCAAGTCCATCAGAGAAAAGGGCAAGATTTTTCCCTGTTATACCCCAAATAATTTTAAGAAGCACAACAACAGAATAAAAAAAGAGAATAGAAAAAAGCACAAGATTCATAAATCAAAGAAAATTAATAATAATATGAATAACAATTATGAAGAAAAAGAAAAACAAGTGAAAAAATATCTTGACTATGTACCTTAATTATCCAAATGTAAGAAAAATAAATATAATCCATCCTGTCAAAGCCACTACTATCCATATAGGAGCAGTTATCTTGGCAACCTTTTTATGCAAATCAAATCTCCTTCTTAAAGCAAAATAAAGAGTAAAAAGAGCAAAGGGAAGATTTAAAACTGCAAGAAAAGAGTGAAAGAACAATATTATAAGATAAATTTCCCTCATACTTCCTTGATAATGTTTCTGTCCAAAGGTAATATACTTTATGACATAGAGCACAAGGAAAAGTGTTGCAAAAAAAGTTGCAGAAATCATAAAATTTCCATGAATATGAATCCTCTTTCTTGTCTTTATCTCTATCACACCAAACACAATAAGAACACCGGAAACAAGTATTGATAATGAAGAAGCAAAAGTTAAAAGTTTGTAATAATCCATAAATGCTAAACTAAAAAGTAAAGAAAAAGATAATGAACAGGTAAATCACTATTGAAAAAGATAGGATTCTTTTCCCTTTATTTCAGGGATATCTTCAAAGTTTGCTTTTTACCATCCCTCAATATTTCAATCTCCAAAAATCACCTTTTTGCACTTCATCTTCTAATATTTCTATTCCTCTTTCGTTTTGAGTGTTTTTACCATTTACGGAAATTATTATATCTCCTCTTTTTATTTTTTCTTCCGCTTTAGAATTTCTCCTAACATCTGAAACTACTACACCTTTTGTCTTGAAAAACTCTTCAAGGTCCGATGTTATAAGCTGAACAGATATACCTAATTTTGACCACAATAGACCCTCAGCTTGTGGAACTTTTACAGAAGCAGAAAGAATCTCCTTACTTATATATAGCGGAGCACCTGTTCTAAGAGCAAGAGCAATAGCATCCGACGGGCGCGAATCTACATAATATATTTTATTCCCATGCCTAAATTTTATGAAAGCAAAATATGTATTATTCTTTATCGTAGTTATCTTTACCTTTTCAACCTTCGCACCAAGCTTCTCAATAGTTGCCTTAAACAAATCATGAGTTAAAGGACGAGGTGGATTATCACCTCTTAGAACAACATCAATTGACATAGCCTCTGCAAAACCTATCCATATAGGAACAAATCTCTCCTTATCTTTCGTAACGAGTATCACAACAGGAGCCCTGGAAATCCTATCAAAAACCAAACCTTGAACCTTAACCTCAAACTCTTCCCCCTTATCGCTTTGAGAAAAATCTTCATCTCTCAATTCTGAATCCTGAGCGTCCGCAGGTTTAAAGAAACTTTTCTCTATATCATAGCATGGACTCCTTATAATGAAAGAAAAACTAAAAAGAGAAAAAGCAAAGACTAAAAAATTAAAAACCCAATATCTATTTAATAACCTTTTTTTCCACAAATTAAACAGCTTCATAATAAAAAAATTAATAACTTTCCGAGATTTTTCTACCTTTTCTGACAACTAAAATCTTTTTGAAACGAGAACAACCCGAATGGAATAAAAAAACATTATTTGGGAACAAACTATTTTTCGTATTTCCAACCGCCGAAAAGTTTGTATTTAACCCCACCTAATTTTCTTACAAAAACTACAAAATATCACTTTAAAGATAAAATAAAAGCTTTATGCTGAAAATAAAACAAGCACTCATCTCAGTGTACAACAAAGAAGGAGTTGTTGAATTAGCAAAAACTCTGGCTGAATCAGGAATAGAAATCTTTGCCACCGGCGGAACCGCAGATGAATTAAGAAAAGCCGGTATAAGGGTAAGATGGACTTCCGAACTCACAGGATTCCCTGAAATACTCGGTGGTAAAGTCAAAACTTTACATCCCGATATATTTGCAAAAATATTGGCAACAGAAGAAGAAGCAGAAAAACTTGGTATTGAAAGATTCCAACTTATTGTAGTGAATCTATATCCGCCAGACAAAGAACCAGATATAGGAGGAGTTTCCTTAATAAGAGCCGGAATAAAAGCACAAGATAGAACACTGGTTTTAGTTTCACCAGAAGATTATAATCTTTTAAGGCTCATACTCAAAAATACAGGAGGTATTCCTGATGATATTTTACGGGAGCTTAACAAAAAAGCTGCTCTGTATGTTGTAAAATATCAACTTGAAAATTACAAAGAATATTTCGGCTACGATGTTTTACCATATGTGTTTGAGAAATTCGGAGAGCTAAAATATGGGACAAATCCTCAAAGAAAAGCGTATGTTTTAGTAAATTATGGTTATCCGCCTGATTTTGAGATTTTGAAAAATAATTTATCTCTTAACAATCTTTACGATGCGGATTCAGCAATAAGGTGTGCTCTATCTTGTGGAAGAACTTTCCCTAATAAAGTTTGTGCTTGCATAGTAAAACATGGCTCACCATGTGGAGTCGCACTTGCAGATGAACCCAAAGAAGCAATATCAAAAGCATGGGATAGCGATCCAAAATCAGCATATGGCGGAATTTTATCAATATCATCTTTTTTCCCAGAGTATGCAGCCGATGTTCTAAAAGATAAATTTTTGGAGGTAATAGTAGCTCCCTCTTTTGACGATTTGGCTCTGCAAAAACTATACAAAAAAAGAGCAAGAATAATAAGATCAGGAGAAAATTTCACGAAAAAGATAATAGAAATAAAAAGTTCGATGGGAGCTTTCACCTACGAGGAATACTCTGAAGACGATGAGGATATAAAAGAAGAAGATATGAAAGCTACTTGGGATTTTGATTTTTTAGAGGAAGAAATCAAAGAGCTTTTATTTGCATATCAAGTTGCAAGATTTGCAAAATCTAACGGGATAGTAATTTCAACGAACTTTCAAACTATTGGAATAGCAGGTGGATTCACTTCACGGATTGACGCTATGGAATTTGCCATAAAAAAAGCGAAAGAATTTATTTTAGCGAAAAATAACGCTCCCCAAAAGATTTTTGTAGCTTCCGATGGATTTTTCCCTTTCCCTGATTCAGTGGAACTATTAAGAGGAAATTTCAAGGAGCAAGATATTTTCGTCGCTCAACCCGGTGGCTCAATAAGAGATAAAGAAGTGATAGAAAAAGCAAAAAATCTGAACATAAAAATGTTTATAACAGGAAAAAGATGTTTCAGACACTAATTTAGGCTCATTTTTTCACTCACTAATTTAGGCTCATTCTTTCACTAACTTAGCTTCTTCTTTTTTCACTAATTTTTTCATCAATCAGATTTTTTTAACCCCTTTGCTCTATTGGTATATAGTTTTGCTCTTCTGGTCCGACATAAATTACTCTTGGTCTGAAAATCCTATTATCTTTGAGTTGTTCAAGTATATGTGCAACCCACCCCACTATTCTCCCTGTTGCAAAGACAGGAGTGAACATGCGAGTTTCTATTCCAAGATAGCTCATAACTATACCGGAATAAAAATCAACATTAGGATATATACCTTTTGAACCAAGATTTTCTATCATGAACTTTTCTATCCTTTTTCCTATCTCAAGCCAGTTTTTAACATCAGTATTTTTTTCGGCCAATTTTTCAGCTATTGATTTCAAAACAGCTGCACGAGGATCGTAATTTTTATAAACTCTGTGTCCAAATCCCGGTATTTTTTCCTTCCTTTTCAGCTTTCTTGCAACAAATTCCTCCGCTCTATCGGGAGTTCTTATTTCAAAAAGCATTTTCATAACATCTTCATTTGCTCCTCCATGCAGAGGACCCTTCAAACTACCGATCGCCGCAACAACGGCAGAGTACATATCTGTAAGCGAAGATATAATAACTCGTCCTGAAAAAGTAGAAGCATTAATTTCATGCTCAGCATGCAAAATAAGTATTATATCAAAAATCCTCTCATCTTCTTCGGAAGGAAGCTCTCCCTTTAACATATATAACCAGCTTGCGGCCATAGAAAGGTTATGCTGAGGTCTTATTGGTTCTAATCCTTTTATTGCTCGTCCTATGGCAGCAGTTATAGTGTGAAGTTTTGCTGTAAGCCTTAATGCCTTCCTATAATTTAGTTCTTCCGAATGAATATCAGCTTCCTCGTCAAAAATAGAAAGATAATCAACAGCAAGCCGAAGCAAACTCATAGGAGAAACTCCATACCTTGCGGAGCTCATGATAAGCGAATAAACTTCGTCTGGTATTTCCCTGTAAATATAGAGGTTATTTTTGAACTCTTGAAGTTCTTTTTCTGTTGGAAGCCTTTCATGAAGTAAAAGAAAGCAAGTCTCTTCATAAGTTGAGTGCTGCGCTAACTGTTCTATTGGAATTCCAACATAAGCAAGATAACCTCTCTCTCCATCTATAAATGATTTTTTAGATTCTCCTATTATAACTCCTTCAAGACCTTTTGAATACGAATGTTTCCCATCCTTAGTACCTCTTTCTGATACATAAGACATACCTTTATTCCCCCTTTCTATATAAAGAAATTTTAGGTTAAAAAAAAACTTTTGGCTTTTATTGAATTTTTTTGCTTGTTTAAAACCGCATTCTTATTTGAATTTACTTTCAAACTCCTCTGAACCACAGCCGAAAATTCCAGCAACATCAATATCTTCTCTTAAAATCTTTGAATACTCTAAATAATATGAAAGAGCCCTCATAACATAAAATCTCGTTTGCCTGAAAGGAATGTTCTCTAAAAAAATTTCAGGATTTGAGCAATACAAGTTTTTGTTATCTTGAATCCATTTTCTTACAGGATTTGGTCCAGCATTATAAGCAGCTATTGCTAAAAGCCATGAACCAAAAAACTTTTTTAGTTTTGAAAGATAGTAAGCTCCAGCGAGTATGTTCGCAGATGGTTCAAATAAAAAATCCTTTGCAAAAGGTAATCCCCAATCAGAAAAAATTTCCTTCGCAGTGGATGGTATTATTTGCATAACACCCATAGCATTAGCAGAAGAAACCGCAGAAACATCAAAATGCGACTCTATTAATGCTATGGAAAGTAAAAGAGATATAGGAACACCAAATTCACTGGATGCTCTCAAGAAATCTGCATAAAAAGCAATAGGCGGAGGTTTGTAAACGGCAAATGTGGACCTGAAATCACCAGGTGGAGCAAAATACTTAAAAAAGCCAAAAGATATAAGCCATCTCTTCTCCTCTTCCGCTAAATTCCAAGAATCTAAAATCGTCCTAACAATCTGATTAGCTCTTGAATCTGCAAGATACAGCTTCAAAAAATATAAATCCTCAATACGCTCAGACGGAGGTGTTAGAACAAAAGAGAAAGATGGTCCATCATTACTAACCGTAGCGGGTCCGGATATATCTGAAGGTTTCAGGCGTGAAAAACCTTCTTTATATTTTTCTATAAGGAGAATAAAGCCATCAGGTTGAAATGAAACTTTGAACCCCAATACCTTATTCAAAATATATTTCGCTCTTTCACTTATATCTTTATGAGGACTCCGAGACGCCTGATAAAATAAATTATATGCTTCTGATGTTAATCCAACAAGATATTTTTCAACTCCAATCTTTATAGCTAAATCACCCGCAAGTCGCTCTCCGGGAAATCTTTTTATATAATCCAAGGCAAAACGCTCAAAATTAATCAAATCAGGATTTTTTTTCCTCGCATAAGAAAAAATCAAAATAACATATAACCTTTCAATGTCCTTTGAGTCTGTAATTTTCTCTGTAAGTTTTTCGGCAAAGCTTAATGCTCTATCATAGTCTTGAAGACCAAAATATATTCTCGCCCTCATCAGGTCATCCTGTGTCCATTTTAACGCAACATCATAGAAACCTTTTTCAAACAATAATTTAGCTATTTCTTCTCGCTCAGAAGATGATAAAACTTGCGTTGCTGGAACTCCAAAAATCCTAAAAGATAAATCTTCTATCCTTTTTAACCTCCCGGAATAATCTATAAAATCAACGGGATCTAAAACATTTTTTACATACCTTGAAATAACCTTTTTTGCTTTCTCCTTTAATTCCTCCGCCTCTTTTAACATTCCTCTCTCTCTTAGAAAAACAATCTTACTTTCATTACAGAGAATTATAACCTCAAAAATCTCAGGAATAGCTCTATCTATCAGATCCTGCTTCAGAAATTCGCAAACCGATCTATCTCCCTTCTGATATGATATAAAAACAAGGTTATGCAAAACCTGCTCATAAAAAACGAAGGTTCTAGTAATTGAAAGGAAATATTTCTGTGCTTCATCATACAAACCTAAAAATACATAGCTTCTACCCAAATAATATCTTGAAAAATCTCGGAAACGAGTTTCTAAACCACTTTCCAAAAGAGGTGGAGATAATTCAAGAAAAGAATTATCAGAAAGAAGCTTTAACCCATACGCAAACTTAGAAATATTTATTTCCTTATCTTTAAACCCCCTCGTTATCAAATTCAAAGATGCAAAAGAAATCCCGGAGAAAAAATAGACAAAAGAGCAGAAAATGAAAAAATAAAAAGTAAGTAAAGAAAATGACCTTATAAATAAGTAGGAAAATGCTATCCTTCGCAAAACCATCTTCTTATACCTAAAAAGCATAACCACACAACAAAAAATCCAACAGAATAAAACAAAAAAAGAAAAAAAACAATACTCTAAAAAAAATTTTATTCACAAAACAGCGCAAAATCAAGCAGATCAGCAGAAAACAAAAAACCGAAAAACAGAAAAAATGATATCAAAAAATTAACAAATTAAATATAATCATCAATAAGCTCTTAAAAATAAAATTATATATTAAAAAATAGAAAATAGGGAGGTTAAAAGATAATGGCAAAAGTAACCTTATCTCTTATAAAGGCAGATGTCGGATCAGTAGCAGGACATACAGCTCCGCATCCTAAAATGATTGAAGCAGCAAAAAGTATCCTTAAAGAAGGCGTTCAAAAAGGTATAATAGAAGATTTCGCCACTGCAAGATGCGGAGACGATATATCTCTTATAATGACACACGATAAAGGAGAAAACAATTCACAAGTGCATAAACTCGCCTGGGACGCATTTATGTCAGCCGCAGAAGAAGCAAAGAAAATGCATCTATATGGTGCAGGACAAGACCTCCTCGCAGAAGCTTTCTCTGGAAATGTAAGAGGGCTCGGTCCAGGGGCAGCTGAAATGACTTTTGATGAAAGAAAATCTGAACCAATAATAGCTTTGCTTGCCGATAAAACAGAACCATCAGCTTTCAACCTTCCCCTTGCAAGAATATTCGCAGACCCATTTACAACAACGGGACTTGTAATAGATACAAGAATGCACGATGGATTTATATTTGAGGTTGTAAATGTAAAAGAAAGCAAAAAATTAAGAATAACCACACCAGAAGGGCTACACGACCTACTTGCGTTCATAGGAGACATAACAAAATACGCAATAAAGAGAATATTCTCAAAAGATAAATCCATAGGCATAGCAGCTGTCGTCTCAACGGAAAAACTCTCGTTCATCGCTGGAAAATATGTGGGCAAAGATGATCCAGTCGCTCTCATAAGGGCTCAATCTGGGCTGCCCGCAGCAGGTGAAATACTTCAACCTTTCGCATTCCCTGCATTAGTTTCAGGGTGGATGCGAGGCTCTCACTGGGGACCATTTTATCCATCTTCACAGGATGATTCAAATCCGACATTCTTTGATGGTCCACCAAGAATTGTTGCGTTAGGTTTCCAAATAAGAGATGGAAAAATTCAAGGACTTGAAACAGATTCAAAACCGGGGGAACACATTCTAGTAGATTACTTCAAAGATTCTTCTTGGGACGCTGTAAGGAGGCAAGCTATGGAGATAGCAGTTTACATAAGAAGGCATGGTCCGTTTATGCCAGCTATTCTGCCGCCCGAAGAGCTTGAATACACTACACTACCAGAAGTCCAAAAGAAATTTGAGGATAAATGGGAAAAAGCAGATTAGATTAGATTAGATTAAGCCTTTTCTTCTCTCTTTGATTCAACGACGAGCTTTGCAAGCGTTGTTGATTTGAGGTACCTTATTAACTTCTCTTTTTCATTAACCCAAAAATCGTGAACCGGGCAATCCTGGCTCGGACATGTTGGTCTTCCTATAATGCAATTATCTTTGACTATACTTTCATCAAACATTTCGCATATATCATAAAGGGTTATTCTGCTTGGAGATAATTTAAGGAATATACCTCCTTTTGGACCTTTCTGGGCTCCTATGACGCCTTTTTTTGAGAGAGTTACGGCTATCTTTGAGAGAAAATTCTGCGGGACCCCGATTTCTTTTGCTATGTCTTTGACAAAAAAAAGCTCTTCGCTCCTATCTTTTTTATCCTTACTTTTCTGCGCAAGATAAACTAGGAGCTGAATTGCATATCCAGCTGTCTTGCTTAACATACTATACTTTACAAAATATAAAAAATAAAGATATGAATTTCAATTTTCCATATTTTATGAAAAATAAAAAAACAAAATTACAAACAAGAACTCATACGAAATTAAAAAACAGTTCCTAATAAACAACAAATAAACAAAAGCTTTATAATAGAACTAAAATCGTTTGTGTGAGAATTATTGAACTAATATTAGGTTTTATATTCTTTTCATCAATAATAATCTTGAACTCATTTATAACAAGAGAGATAATTATAAGAACAAAGAATAAGGGTTCCCTGAAAGCAATTATGTTTATCTTATATCCTTTCAAGTTTCTTTTTTATTTAGTTGTAATTTTCGGAGTTCAAAAATTTATCGGGATAACACAGTGGTTCCTTATAGGAATGATAATATCAGTATTCGCATTCGCCCTATTCATTCTCTTCAAACAATTAAAACTAAAATAAGTAAAACAAAACGAAAAAATCAATCACTATAAATAAATTGATATGATAATCTTTGCTTTCACATTCCTTATGTACAAAGTAGATAGTACTATGTTGTGGGAGAAAAGATTTCTTGACCCAATAGTGATAAAAGCAAAAGAACTCGGATTAAATCAAAAAGTTGATTTAGATCAAATTATCGTATTTTCAAAAATCGGTATTATACCATCTCAAATAGATGAGATAAAAAAGGAAAAAGATGAAAATAAAGAAAAAGAAGAATATTACGAAGGGGATGGAAAATTTAATGGAGAAGATGAACTATGTTTTTATGCAAGATACTGCGGAGAAAAAATAAATGAAGAGGAAATCAGAAAGTATAACTTTGAAAAAATATTTGAGGTTGAATTGAATGACCTAAAGGAGAAAGAAAAAAGATTCTGCTACATCGGAATAAAGAAAAAAGAAGAAAAAGAAAAAAATAGAAATATAATAGAAGAAGACAAAGAAGTTAAAGAAAACAAAGAGCAACTGAATAATCTACCGAAAATCATCCCTGAAAAACTTGAATTCAAAAATTCAGAAAACGAATTCATAGTGTATCAGGAAAACAGAACTGCATTCTTTAGTAACTCTTCTCCAACGATAAGAAAAATAGAAATTGAAAAAGATGGAATAAAGAAGGAGGTTTTCAGAGGTATAAAAGCGGAAATCTTCATAAAACTTCTTAATCTCATAAACATAAGGAAAAATGAAAAAGATATATCAGCAAAGGTCAAATTCGTAAAAGGAGGAGATGTAAGAATAATAAGAGTCGTTCAACCATACGCAGAAATAGGATTCGGTATAAAAATACCGACATCAAAAGTTGTGTCTTATATATATAATGGCTTCACATATGTTGAAAATGCGGTACCTATACCGTTCAATCTAAATGCGTTATCAAAAGAAGCTTTTGCAAATATCTTTCTGGTATTCAAAGAACCAAAAAGATTTAAATCTGAAACTCTTGATATAGAAATAAAAGAGTACGATAAAGTAAAAGAAAATCATCACATGTGGGGATATGTAGAAGGAGACGGATGGTCAGCAGCGTATTTTATAAGAGAGATAACAAAAATTCCTATTCCAAGAAGCTTATATTTTGAGAAGAATGGGGATGATTTAGGAGTTGGAGTTCATCTTGATATACTAAAACTCCCAAAAGGTGAGCATAGATTTGGATTATGGGGATTCTTCTTCCCTCCCGGCGATTTAGAAAGAGCAAAAAATCTCATTTACAATCCTCTTCAAATAAAAATAAGAGAGATAAGAATATAAAACAATTTTGAGAATAAAAATAAAAGAAGGTTACATATCTATCTTTTAGATAGATTTAAAATCAAAAAGCATTTGATATATCATTAAACTTTTGCTTTGTCGCAATTGGAAATATTGCCAGATAGATTTTTTCCAATAGAAGGTAGAGAAAGAGATTATAATGTTTCAGAGGTTACACAAGACTTAAAACTCATAGATGAAGTTTACCCCTAATTAGAATTTACTTTCTTTTCTTTTCTACTTGTTTTTTGTTTTTGGTTTGTCAATTTTAATATTATAAATAGTGAAAAATTGTCAATAAAAATATTGTTAGATTTGAAAGTTAAATGAATTAAAATAAAATGAACAAATACTTACCACGATTACTTTTTGATGAGATAATAAA